>R06__coassemble_179_pt1 | contig 23758 bp, 24 predicted proteins | sample R06__metabat2_high_PE_044 | metagenome-assembled genome bin R06
CAAGGGCCAGATGAGCGCCTACAGGGCTTGGCAGAACAGCACCGCAAACGAGAGCGGTCTGAATGGCGAGAGCATTCTTGAGGTAAACGACCTTCCTTGGGACAATGAAGCCCACGATTTCATCACCTGCTTAAAGGAAGCCGGGATTACCGAATTTGCGGTAACAGACCAAAGTACCGCCTTGATGAGAGTCCTCCACATCCTTGCGGATGAGGAAGGCTGCAAGCTGGAAGGCTTTTGCAAGGTGACCCGCAGCGAGAGACGCTGGGGTGAGGATGAAACTACCGAGCATGACGGAATTCTGATGAGCCTGTAAAACCACAAACAATTTCATAGCACCGGCTCCGAAAGGGGCTGTTGCTCGTAGTATGGGAAGTCGCAGAGATGCGGCTATTTTTTATGCCCAGGAGGTGAGAAAAACGAAATATAAACCAACGAAATTTATGGCAAAAGGCTCCTATTACGATAAAGAAGCAGCAGACTATGCTGTAATGTTTATCGAACAGCTGTCGCACACAAAAGGAAAATGGGCAGGAAAGCCTTTTGAACTTATACCATGGCAGGAACAGATTATCCGTGATGTTTTTGGCGTTTTGAAACCAAACGGATACAGACAATTTAATTCTGCATATATTGAGATACCAAAGAAGCAAGGCAAGTCAGAACTTGCCGCGGCTGTTGCGCTTCTTCTTACCTGCGGTGATGGCGAGGAAAGAGCGGAGGTTTACGGCTGCGCTTCGGACAGGCAACAGGCATCGATTGTTTTCGATGTTGCCGCAGATATGATACGAATGTGTCCGGCGCTTAATAAACGCTGCAAGATTTTAACTGCGTCAAAAAGGATAGTTTACCTTCCAACAAACAGCTTTTATCAGGTGCTTTCCGCTGAAGCTTATTCCAAGCATGGTTTCAATATACATGGCGTTGTATATGATGAACTGCACTCAGCACCAGACAGAAAATTGTTCGATGTTATGACCAAAGGTTCAGGTGATGCAAGAATGCAGCCGCTTTTCTTTTTTATTACCACAGCCGGAACAGATGTCAATTCCATCTGCTACGAAACCCATCAGAAAGCAAAAGATATTCTGGAAGGCAGAAAAATCGACCCGACATTTTATCCGGTTATTTATGGTGCAGACGAGGGTGACGATTGGACAGACCCGAAGGTATGGAAAAAAGCCAATCCGTCTCTCGGTATCACAGTTGGAATAGATAAAGTTGAGGCAGCTTGTGAATCGGCCCGGCAAAATCCGGCAGAAGAAAACAGCTTCCGGCAGCTCCGCTTAAATCAGTGGGTCAAACAGGCTGTCCGCTGGATGCCGATGGAAAAGTGGGATAAATGCGCCTTTGCAGTTGACCCGGAGGAACTGGAAGGACGGGTTTGCTACGGCGGTCTTGACCTTTCCTCAACAACGGATATTACTGCGTTTGTGCTGGTGTTTCCTCCTGCCGATGAAGACGATAAATATATCATTCTGCCGTACTTCTGGATACCGGAGGAAAATATCGGACAGCGTGTAAACCGTGATCATGTTCCTTACGATGTGTGGGAAAAACAAGGTTTTATACAAACAACCGAAGGAAATGTAGTCCATTACGCCTATATCGAGAAATTCATCGAAAGTCTCGGTGAGAGATACAACATCCGGGAAATTGCCTTTGACCGCTGGGGAGCAATCCAAATGGTACAGAACCTTGAAAATATGGGATTTACAGTAATTCCATTCGGTCAAGGGTTCAAGGATATGTCACCGCCAACAAAGGAGCTTATGAAACTTACTCTTGAAGGCAGGCTGGCTCACGGAGGAAATCCGGTGCTTCGCTGGATGATGGACAATGTCTGCGCCAAAACAGACCCTGCCGGAAATGTGAAAATGGATAAAGCAAAGTCAACGGAGAAAATTGACGGCGCAGTTGCAACGGTTATGGCTTTAGACCGCGCTATTCGCTGCGGCTACGATACTTCCGAATCAGTCTACGACAGTCGCGGGCTGATTTTTTTGTAATCACTCAATAATGTACAGGAGGAAATGACCAATGAGTATATTTACGGGAATGTTCCGCAAGAGGGATTCTCCTCAGAACCGCACAGCCGGCAGCAGCTACTCCTTCTATATGGGCGGCTCCCTTGCCGGGAAGAATGTCAATGAACGCTCGGCAATGCAGATGACTGCGGTTTACAGCTGTGTGCGAATCCTTGCCGAGGCAATCGCAGGACTTCCGCTGCACCTTTACCGCTATACGGATAATGACGGCAAGGAAAAAGCCGTTGACCATCCGCTTTACCTGCTTCTCCATGATGAGCCGAATCCGGAGATGAGTTCTTTCGTTTTCCGGGAAACGCTTATGACCCACCTTCTCCTGTGGGGCAACGCCTATGCGCAGATTATACGCAACGGCAGAGGCGAGGTTGTGGCGCTTTACCCTCTGATGCCCAACAAGATGACCGTTGACCGGGATGAAAACGGAAAGCTCTACTACAAGTATCAGCGGGCCGGTGATGAAGCCATTACAGGAAATGAAACTGTTCTGCTCCGGCCTTCGGATGTGCTGCATATTCCGGGACTGGGCTTTGACGGACTGGTGGGCTATTCGCCCATTGCTATGGCGAAAAACGCTATCGGTCTTGCCATTGCAGCGGAGGAATACGGCAGTAAGTTCTATGCAAACGGAGCAGCTCCTTCCGGTGTGCTGGAGCATCCGGGAACGCTGAAGGACCCGGCGAGAATCCGTGAAAGCTGGAATAACGCATTCGGCGGCTCTGCCAATGCCGGAAAGGTAGCGGTGTTGGAAGAGGGGTTAAAGTACACCCCGATTTCCATCAATCCCTCCGAGGCTCAGTTCTTGGAGACGAGAAAGTTCCAAATAGATGAAATAGCGAGGATTTTTCGTGTGCCGCCTCACATGGTGGGAGATTTGGAAAAAAGCTCCTTCAGCAATATAGAACAGCAGTCTCTGGAATTTGTGAAATACACCCTTGACCCGTGGGTCATCCGCTGGGAGCAGAGCCTTTCCCGTTCTCTGTTTTCACCCGATGAGAAGAAAAGCTACTTCTTCAAATTCAATGTGGACGGACTTCTCCGGGGAGCCTATCACGAAAGAATGCAGGGCTATTCCGTGGGCATTCAGAACGGCTTCATGTCACCAAATGATGTCCGATCTCTCGAGAACCTCGACCTCATCCCGGAGGAGCTTGGCGGCAACAATTATATGGTCAACGGCAACATGATAAAACTCACAGCTGTTCCCAGCATACGGGAAGCCGAAACCAAAGAAGAAAATACTAACGAAAGGAAAGCTTCAAGATGAAAGACAAGAAGTTCTGGAACTGGGCAACCGTTCCGAAAGACGAAGCCGGAACGGACTCCCCTCCCGAAAGGGTGCTGGAGCTGTACGGCACAATCGCAAGCGAAACATGGTTTGATGATGACATCACACCGAAGTTGTTTCACGATGAGCTGTTTGCTGACTCCGGGCCCGTGACCATTTGGATTAACTCGCCCGGCGGTGACTGTATCGCGGCCTCGCAAATCTACTCCATGCTGATGGACTACAAAGGAAGTGTGACCGTCAAGATTGACGGCATCGCGGCATCTGCGGCATCCGTCATCGCTATGGCAGGAACAAAAGTCCTTATGGCACCCACAGCCCTGATGATGATTCATAATCCCGCTACCATGGCATTCGGTGACCACAACGAAATGCAGAAGGCAATCGAAATGCTGGAGGAGGTCAAAGAATCTATCATCAACGCCTATGAGATTAAGACCTCTCTGTCCCGTTCCAAGATTAACCATCTTATGGAATCGGAGACTTGGATGAACGCAAACAAGGCCATCGAGCTGGGCTTCGCAGACGGCATGCTGACAGATGAGAAAAAGACACCGGTACTTACCGAAGCCTACGCTTTTTCCGGCAAAGAGGTGTCCAACAATCTGCTGAATAAAATCGCAGAAAAGGTAAAACCCGAACAGAAGGACGGCCGCAGCTTTGATGAGCTTATGAGCCGTCTCAACCTTATGAAATACTGATTTTTGGAGGATAAAACAATGACTGCAAACGAACTGCGCGCAAAGCGCTCCAAGCTCTGGGAGGATACCAAGGCATTCCTTGAATCCCACCGCAACGAAAACGGCACCGTGTCTGCCGAGGACGATGCCGCCTATTCCAGAATGGAACAGGAAATTACCGACCTCGGAAAAGAAATCACTCGTCTTGAAAGACAGGAGGAAATGGATATGGAACTCTCTAAGCCCCTCAACGCACCCATCACCGAAAAGCCCATGCAGGCGAAGGAAACTGCCGAGGTCAAGTCCGGCAGATTTTCCGACAGCTACAGAAAGGCATTCTGGAACGGTATCCGTATGAAGGAAGACCGTATACCTTACGAAATCCGCAACGCCCTTACCGAAGGCACCGATTCCGAGGGCGGCTACCTTGTCCCCGATGAATTTGAGCATTCCCTTGTGCAGGGCCTTGCAAAAGCCAATGTTATCCGTGACCACGCTCATGTGATTACCACTTCCAACGGCATCCACAAGATTCCCGTTGTTGCGTCTCACGGCTCTGCGGCATGGCTGGACGAAGGCTCCCAGTACACCGAGGGCAATGAAGTATTCGGTCAGGTCAATCTCGATGCCCACAAGGTCGGTACCATTATCAAGGTATCCGATGAGCTTCTCGCCGATGCCGCATTCGACCTTGAAGGCTACCTCTATGCGGAATTTATCCGCAGAATCGGTGACAAGGAAGAGGATGCCTTCCTCAACGGTGACGGCTCTCACAAGCCTACCGGCATTCTCAACGCCACCGGCGGCGGTGATGTGGGTGTAACTACCGCTTCTGCTACCGCAATTACTGCGGACGAGCTTATCGACCTCTACTACAGCCTGAAGGAACCCTACCGCAGAAACGCTGTGTGGATTCTCAACGATGCCACCATCAAGGCCATCCGCAAGCTCAAGAGCGGCTCCGGCGAGTATCTCTGGCAGCCTGCTCTGAAGGACGGCGAGGTCAACACTATCCTTGGCAGACCCTATTTCACCTCCGCATTTGCTCCCACTATGGCAGCCGGTAACAAGTCGGTTATCTTCGGTGACCTTAATTACTACTGGATTGGTGACCGCCAGGGTATTGCCTTTAAGCGTCTGAATGAACGCTTTGCAGACTACGGTCAGGTCGGCTTCCTTGCCTCACGCAGACTTGACGGCAAGACTGTGCTTTCAGAGGCAATCAAGGTGCTGCAGCAGCATGCGTAAATAATGTGCAATCGGAGGTAAATTATGAGCTATAACGCAAAAAACTATACCGAGCAAGGCGGAGAGATTACCCATTTTGGCGGCAAGGTCATTTTTGAAAACGGATGTGAAATTGAGGGGCTTCCCACGGCAGCAAATCAAGCTGCAAGCGAGGCTTCAACCGTTGCAGCCATTAAGGAAGATTTCAACGCCCTTCTTACAAAACTGAAAGCATCCGGGCTTATGGCTGCGGATGCAACATCGACAGATACAGAATGAAAGGACGGCGGCGGTGATGAATACCACTGAGCTTTTATACAAAGTAAAGCAAAATTTAATACTCAGTCATAACGAAGACGATTTACTTCTTTTATCCTACATCACTGCCGCCGTTTCCTATGCGGAAAGCTATCAGCATTTGCCGGAGGGCTATTACACCGATAACGCTATGCCGGCAACAACAGAGCAAGCTGTGATTATGCTTTCTTCTCATTTTTATGAATCGAGAGATGGCTCGACAGGCGGTTTCTTTGCCGATAATGTTCAAGCGGGTCAGCAGGTTTGGAATACCGTCAATCTGCTCCTGCGTCTTGACAGAAATTGGAAGGTGTGACCTATGGCGCTGCGATTTGACCGATTTATTACTATCGTAAAGCCTGCCGTTACAGCCGACACAGAGGGCTTCGGTTCAAAGGTTGATGTTACCCAAGCACAAACCCGCGCCTATCGGGAAGGTCGCCACGGAAGCCGTAAATGGGCAAACAGGGCAGCTTTTTCGGAGGCTACCGACCTTTACTGTTTCCGTGTAATTCCGAATCTCACGATTACCACGGATATGCAGCTTCTTGACGGAAATCTCCGCTGGGAAATTACCTCGGTGGAAAATATCAAGGGACGGAATATGTATGTGGAATGCCTTGTAAAAGAGGTGAAACCGAGTGGCTAAATGCGAAGTAAAGCTGCCGGAGGATTTTCTTTTAAAATTATCCAATCTGGCGGAAAAGACCGATGAAATTATCCCTAAAGTACTGAAAGCCGGAGGTGAGGTTGTGGAAGATAAAGTTAAAAGCAATCTGCAGTCCGTCATCGGTAAGGAAACAAAATGCCCAAGCAGGAGCACGGGACAGCTTTTGTCTGCTCTGGGCGTATCGGGTGCAAGGCAGGATAAGGACGGAAACTTCAATGTAAAAATCGGTTTTGCGGAAAACCGCAATGACGGCAAAAACAATGCAATGCTTGCATCAATCCTTGAATACGGCAAGCATAACCAACCGGCAAAGCCCTTTATGAAGCCGGCAAAAACACAGAGCAAAAGTGCTTGTGTTGAAGCAATGATAAACAAATTCGATGAGGAGGCAGGGAAAATATGAGCCTTTTACAAGAGCTGAAAAGTATTTCAGAAGCTATCGGGGTTACCGCATTGACAGGCGTATTTTCCTCCTCCCCGCCGGATGTATATTGTGTGCTGACACCTCTTGCGGACAGCTTTGAGCTTTTTGCAGATAATACTCCTGAGCAGGATATTGAAGAGGTACGTATCAGCATTTTCGATAAGGGCAATTACAAACTAATAAAAAAAGCCTTTGAAAGGGCTTTGCTCTCTGCGGATATAACGGTAACCGGGCGCAGATACATAGGGCACGAGGATGACACCGGCTACCATCACTACGCCATTGATACGGCGAAAAATTATGAATTGGAGGAAAGCGAAGGCGTTTAATTCCGGTGTGAGGCAAAGTCTGTTTTGCCTTCGCCCGAGTTGCTTTCGCAACTCCCAAAACCCGAAAGGAGATTTTTATTATGGCAACAATAGGTATGGATAGGCTCTACTATTCCAAAATTACCGAAGACGAATACGGTGAGGAAACCTACGGAACACCCAATGTTCTGGCAAAGGCGATGAGCGCAGATTTGTCTGTAGAGATTAACGAGGCTACCCTTTATGCGGACGATGCCGCAAGCGAGGTGGTAAAGGCTTTCAAGGAAGGCAAAATCACTCTCGGCGTAGATAACCTTGCGGACGGCGTTGCGCAGGACTTGACGGGAGCAGTCATTGATGAAAACGGTGTGCTTGTTTCATCCGCAGAGGATATTTCTGTGGCGGTGGCTATCGGTTTCAGAGCGAAAAAAGCAAACAGCAGATACAGATATTTCTGGCTTTACAGAGTGGTATTTGCGATTCCGTCTACATCTTTGCAGACAAAGGGAGACAGCATCACCTTCAGCACCCCTTCCATTGAGGGCACGGTACTCCGCAGAAACAAACCCGATAGCGAGGGCAATCATCCATGGAAGGCGGAGGTGACGGAAGGCGCAAGCGGTGTTTCGCAGACGGTTATTACAAACTGGTATAACTCCGTATATGAACCCAGCTACAACAGCGCTGTTCTTACTGCTATCTCGCTCGGAAATATTACGCTCTCCCCCGCTTTCTCACCCAATGTGACAAGCTATGAGGCATCTACCTCTAACGCGACAAATACCATCACGGCAACGGCTGAAACCGGAACGACTGTGGCTATTACGGTCAACGGTACGGCTCACACAAGCGGCTCTGCGGCTACTTGGAACACGGGTGATAATACAGTTGTTATTACCGCAACAAAGGGTACCAGCACAAGAATTTATACCGTAACGGTAACAAAGGAGTAAAACTATGGCAGACGAAAGAAGCGCTTTAATTACAATCGGCGGTGAGGAGTACGAGCTGCTCCTTACTACCCGTGCTACAAAGGAAATAGCCGCCAGATACGGCGGTCTGGATAATCTTGGAGATAAGCTTTTGAAAAGCGAAAACTTTGAAATGGCTATCGGTGAAATCGTGTGGCTTATCACGGTTCTTGCAAATCAGAGCATACTTATCCATAACCTTAAAAATGCGGATAAGAAAGAACTGCTCACCGAGGATACCGTTGAGCTTCTCACTACTCCTTTTGACTTAGCCGAGTACAAGGAAGCCATCACCGAATGTCTTTACAAAGGCACAAAGAGAAATATTGAGAGCGAAACGGACACAAAAAACCTGTAAGCCGTGTGACAGACGATGAACTGTTTACACGGCTTTTGTATTACGGCTTGGCGCAGCTGCATCTGACACAAAACGAGGTGTGGCTGATGCCTTTTGGCTTGCTTTTGGATTTATGGGAATGCCACAAGCAGTACAGCGGAATGGCTAAGCCTAAAAGAGAAATATTTATTGATGATTTAATCCCGGAAGGAGTGTGACAGATGATAACTAACTCAAATCTCGCGGTAGTTGTGGGAGAAATTGAAAACAAAATGACAGCGCAGTTTTTCGGACTTTCCACCGATACAAAACCCACAGCCGATGTTCCCAACGGCTCCGTATTTATCGAGATGAACACAAAAAAGGTGTTTTTCTTTAATAAGGCAAGCGGACTGTGGGTGGAATTTGCGTAATGGATATTTTATCCTATGTCCTCGGTATGAAAAACGGCGGCGATCTGCCTCAAGGGATAACAAAAATTGCCTGCGGTACGCTAACCGTTACAAACGGCTTAAACTGCGTTGTTACTCATAAGCTTGGGAACGCAAAGCATAATTTGATTTTTGTGAGAACCGGTAAAGGCGAAAGCACCACGGACCTTTGCGCAAAATTTGCCGCTGAAAATATGTCGGAAAGCATTGTTTATACTGTTGCCGGAAATGCGCTTGACACTTCCGACAGGGTTCACCTTACAACCACAGCGGATATTTTGGAAGCTTACAGCGCCGGAGCAATGTTTAACGGCACATATATTTGGATTGCGTGGTATTAAAAAACGAAGGGAGGGATATGTGAATGCCAAACGACATCGGCATAAAATTAGGCGTTGAGGGCGAAAAGGAATTCAAGAAGGCTCTGGCGAATATCAACGCTTCCTTTAAGGTCCTCGGCTCGGAAATGAAACTGGTGGAAAGCCAATTCTCAAAAAATGACACTTCCGTAAGCGCTTTGACGGCAAGAAACGAAGTGCTGAATAAAGAAATCGAAGCGCAGAAAAGCAAAATTGAAACTCTTAAATCCGCTCTTGACAATGCCGCCTCCTCCTTCGGTGAAAATGACAGACGGACTCAGAACTGGCAGATACAGCTCAATAACGCAGAAGCCGCGCTCAACAATATGGAGCGTGAGCTTAACGCAAACAACACCGCTCTTGAGGAAGCAGACAAGAATATGGAAGATGCCGCCGGCTCTGCGGATAAACTGGAAGACAGCGTAGATGATGCCGGAGATGCTGCTGAGGATTCTGAAGGCAAATTTTCAAAGCTCGGCTCTGTTTTGAAAACCGTAGGCGCGGCTATGGGCGCTGTGGTAGTGGCGGCAGGAGCGGCGGCGGTTAAACTCGGCAAAGAGGTGGTTGAAGCCTACGCAGATTATGAACAGCTTGTAGGCGGTATTGACACTCTTTTTAAAGATAGTTCTTCAGCGATGCAGACCTATGCCGCAAACGCATATAAAACCGCAGGACTTTCCGCTAATGAGTATATGGAAACGGTCACCTCGTTCTCGGCTTCCTTGATTAGTTCCCTCGGCGGTGACACAGAGAAAGCAGTCAAGTATGCGGATATGGCAATTACGGATATGTCCGACAACGCAAACAAAATGGGCACGGATATGTCCGCTATTCAGTCGGCTTATCAAGGCTTTGCAAAGCAGAATTACACGATGCTTGACAACTTAAAGCTCGGCTACGGCGGCACGAAAACCGAAATGGAAAGACTGCTCTCCGATGCGGAGGCTATATCCGGCATTCATTACGATATTTCCTCTTACGCAGATGTGGTTTCCGCAATTCATACGATACAGGACAGTATGGATATAACCGGCACAACCGCAAAGGAAGCGGAGCATACCATTTCCGGCTCAATCAGCTCTATGCAGTCGGCTCTTGAAAATCTGATGGGGGGCTTTGGTGATGCAAATGCGGATATGGCTATGCTTTGCGAAAATGTAGCCGATGCCTTTACGAATGTTGTGGAAAACATAACTCCGGTAATTGAAAATATCGTAAAGGCTCTGCCAACGGCAATAAATACGCTGCTTGAAGCAGTGGTTTCATTATTGCCTTCGCTCCTTGAAAGTATCACATCTCTAATAAGCTCTGTGCTGACAATGCTTATTGAAACCATACCGCAGCTCGTTCCCATAATCGTTGATGCGGTGATGACAATTGTGGATACGCTTATCGACAATCTGCCTTTATTGGTGCAGGCGGCTATGGAGATTATCACTTCTCTTGTAAACGGCATTGGGGAAGCTTTGCCGGAGCTTATCCCTGCGATAGTTGAGGCGGTTATTTTAATCGTCAAAACCCTTGTTCAAAATGCGGATATGCTCCTCAGCGCCGCTCTCTCCTTGATTGAGGGACTTGCTGAGGGTATCCTTGAAGCTTTGCCTGTGCTCCTTGATGCTCTGCCGGAGCTTATTGAAAGCATTGTGTCCTTTATCGTTGAAGCTTTGCCGGAAATAATAGCGGTGGGAATTGAAATTACTATACAGCTCATTGCCGGAATTATACAGGCTATACCTCAAATAATCGCAGCCATACCGCAGATTATTGCGGCTATTGTGGCGGGACTTTTGGGCGGCAGCGAGGATATGGAAACAACCGGCGAAAGCCTTATGAATTCATTTACAGAGGGCATAAAGGCAATCGGCGAATGGATAGGAGAAGCAATAAATAATATCTGCCTTTTCTTTACCGAAACAATACCTAATGCGATAGATTCTATGTGCGAGTGGTTCGCTGCCCTGCCGGAAAGGATAGCAGAGTTTATGCAAAATGTGGTGGATTGGATTTCACAGGCAGTAACAGATGTGGTTACCTTCTTTTCAGAGCTTCCGGAGAAAATAGCCTACTGGCTTGGATTTGCTATCGGCTCTATTGTTAAATGGGTTGAAGATACAATAACAGAAGCCAAAAGAATACTGCCGGAGGTTATTGAAAAAATCGGCACATTCTTTTCGGAATTACCGGGTAAAATATCCGCATTTCTCTCGCAAGTCTGGAATAATTTTATCAAGTGGATTTCGGATATGATTTCAAAGGCGGCTGAGTTTGGCGCAAATATTATCAGCTCCATTGTTTCTTTCTTTCAGCAGCTGCCGGGTAAAATTCAAGCGGTCTTTACATCGGTTATCACCGCCTTCAAAAATTGGGGTACAAGCATTGCAAATTGGATTAAAACGGAAATACCGAAGCTCGTAAATTCCATTATTGATTGGTTCAAAACCCTGCCGGGTAAAATTCTTGACATCGGCAAAAATATCGTGACGGGACTTTGGAACGGCATAAAAAATGCGTGGAATACCTTAAAAGACAACGTAACCGGGCTATTCGGCTCTCTCGTTTCCGGCATTAAAGAAGGTCTCGGTATTCACTCTCCCTCAAAGGTATTCGGTGAAATAGGTAATTTTATGGGACTTGGCCTTGAAGAAGGCTTTGTGAAGGCTATGAAAAACGCAGAAAGCGAAATGCAGTCGGCAATCCCTACGGATTTTGATATTACCGCAAATGCGAATGTCAATACGGCTTTATCGGATAACAGCGGTGCTACTTCAAGCGGAATTTTACAAAGCGGTATGCAGCTGATTCTCAACATTTCAAATTTCAATAACTATTCAGCCGAGGACATCGAAAGCCTAACTAACGAAATTATGGTAACCGCAGGTCAGTTTGCCAAACGGAAAGGAGTTGTATTTGCGTGAACGGCTTTACATATAACGGGATAAATTCTATTGATATGGGGCTTAAAATCATTTCAAAAAATGTGTTTTCTTCCCCTGCCTACGATATGACCTTTCAAGCTATTCCCGGCAGAAACGGAGATTTAATTTTACCAAACGGAAGATACCCCAACATACAAATAACCTACTCCGTTTTTCTTCCGGCAAAAAGCAAAGTGGAGCTGTCAACTAAAATCAATAACATAAAGGGCTGGCTTTACGGCGGTATGGGAGAATATCATATTTTGACGGATACCTACGATACGCAGTATTTTCGCTATGGAGTGTTTAACAGCGGCTTGGATATTGAAGATGAGCTTAACAAAATCGGTGTGTTTACTGTATCCTTTTCCTGTAAGCCATTTAAGTATACAAATGCCGGTCAGCAAACCTTGAATATTGCTTTTTCCAACACCTCCGTTACAAATCCCACCGCTTTTGATTCCCTGCCCTATATGAAAATCTACGGCAGCGGTACCGGCAATTTAACTCTCACAAATTCAAGCGGTTCTTCTTCGTGGTATTTTCTTTCAATCTCCTCATATATCGAGGCTGACAGCGAGCTGATGAACTTTTACAAAGGCTCATCACCGCTTAATTCTTCCGTCAGCGGTACGGGCTTTCCTATGCTAACTCCGGGAGTGAATACATTTACCTTTTCCGGCAATATTACAAAAATAGAACTCATTCCGAGGTGGCGCAGCTTATGATACCTTTGCTTTTTTCTGCTAACGAAACCCAGTTTAATACCTTTGGCTTAGGCGCTCTTGCTGACACGATTTCCTGCGAGATTACCGAGGAGCGAAACGGCAAATATGAGCTTATCTTAAAATATCCCGTAAACAGCAGTATGTTTTCTTCTCTTGCAACGGAACGGATAATTTTCGCAAAGCCCAATGACAAAGCAAATAATCAAGCCTTTCGCATTTACAGAATTTCCACTCCCTTGAATGGTGTGGTTTCTGTTTACGCTCAGCATATTTCTTATGACCTTTGCAATATAGGCGAAACGATGTGGAGCGATGCGAGCATTTCTCCCTCCCTTGCCTTAAACATTCTTTTTATCAACACAACCTCTAACCACGATTTTACCGGAACGAGCGCATTTTCAGAGCCGAAGGCATTCTCGGTTAAAAAGCCGAAAAGCGTAAGGTCCTGCCTCGGTGGGAGCGAGGGGTCCTTTCTTGATATTTGGGGCGGCGAATTTAGTTGGGATAATTTTACCGTTCACCACTATGTAAACAGAGGGAGAGATACCGGTGTTGTGATTGAATACGGCAAGAATTTAACCGATTTAACCCACGAAAACGATAACTCGGATATTTACACGGATATATTGCCCTATGCAGTATATACAGACGATGAACAGACCGAGCATGTGATAACCTTGACTCCTCCGCTTATCTCTATTACGGGCAGTGAGCTTGCCCACGGCAAAACTTTAATCAAGGATTTTACGGATTTTTTTGAAAGCGGAAATGAGATAACGCAAGAGGAATTGCGTGGTGTTGCAAACTCATATATTTCTCAAAATCCCCTGGGAGCTGTCACACCCAATATTACAGTTTCTTTTGAGCCTTTATGGAAGCAGCCGGAATATGCGGCGGTGCTTGAAAAGGTGTCTTTATGCGATACCGTTAAAATCCGTCACAGCCTTTACGGAATTGAAACAACGGCGAAGGTAATCACCACCGTTTACGATTCTTTAAACGAAAAATATGTGTCCATCACTCTCGGTACGGCAAAATCAAATTTCATTAACGAAATATCCGAGGTAAAAGAAAGCATAACCGAAACGGAGAAGAAAATAGATCGCTTTCCCTCACTTATGAACACAGCCATTAAAAATGCAACCGATAAAATCACAGGGCAAAACGGCGGTTATGTGGTGATAAATCAAGACTCAAACGGCAAGCCCTACGAGCTTTTGATTATGGACTCACCGAGTACGGATACCGCAGAAAACGTGTGGCGGTGGAATTTAAGCGGTCTTGGTTTTTCTTCAACAGGCTATGACGGAACATACACAACCGCAATAACCTCAGACGGAGAAATTGTAGCGGATTTCATAACTTCCGGAACTTTAATTGCAAATATCATAAAGGCGGGAGTTTTATCCTCCCTTGACGGCTCGTCATGGTGGGATTTGGAAAGCGGCGAGGTGCATTTATCCTCTTACGCATCAACTGCCGAGGTTGAAAGCGTATCAATGACCGTTGACAGAGTTCAGACGGAGGTTACGCAAATAACCGAAAAAAGCTCCGAAATACAAGCTTCCGTTGACGGCCTTACAAGCTATGTTTCATCACTCACCGGAGCTATTGAAACCGTATCGAGCGAAACGGAAGACACGAAAGAGTCGGTACTTTCAATGCAAAGCCAGATGTCCGCTTTGGAGCAGTCTGTGAGCGGTCTTTCCGTGAAAGTCACAAACGGCTATGTTGGCGGTATAAATCTTGTTCAAAATTCCGCAGGGCTTAACGGGATAACAGATGACTGGATATATACGGGAACAGTCAGTACGGATACTTCAACCGATGTACTGAATAACACAACCTCCGACTCCGCTTTCGTTTTGGGAACAAATTCAACCTTAACGCAAACCATAACCGGACTTGTGACAGGCACTTCCTATGTTTTATCCTTGAGGGCAAAAAAGACCGCTTCTTCCTATCAAAGCTATGTCCGCATAACCTATAACGGCAGTAAAACCGCCTACGCATTCAGCACAACAAACACATTTGAATGGACAGAATACAGCCTTTTATTAGATGACGTTCAAGACGGCAGTATAGAAATCTATATTTTTAACCGCTATGCGTATTTGTATGTTTCGGACATTATGCTTGCGGAAGGAACAAATGTTCACAAATGGACACCTGCGCCAAATGAGATTTATACAAGCGAGGTTAAAATCGACAAAAGAGGTATCGAGGTTTCAAATTCAGCTTCTTCACAAAAGACAGTTATTACAAATACCGAGTTTGCGGGCTATTACAACGATGAAGTGATTTTCACTCTCAACAAAGACGAAACGCAAACGAAGAAAACCACGGTTGACGGAGAGCTGACTGTGGGGAGAACTAAATTCGTACCTATGTCCACCGCATCCGATGGGCTCAATATCGTTATCTTAGATTAAAGAAAAGGTGATTTTATGGCTTTAAGCGGCGAATTTTCAAATTATCCGGTCAGCGGATTCGGCTTATATTGTACTTGGAGCGCAACGCAAAGTATAACCGGAAACTATTCCGATGTTACCTTAAAGGTTTATCTTAAATATTACAGTCTTTACGTGGGTGAGAGAGCCGACTCCACGGTTTCAATTAACGGCACGAGCGAAACCTATACTGTGGCGGCCATTTCCGAAAGCAGTAATACCGCCCATACAAAGCTTCTTAAAACAAAAACCGTGAGAGTTTCTCACAACGCAGACGGCACAAAAACAGGTGTGGCGCTCTCTGCCTCGTGGCGCTTTGACGGCACATATTCGAGTACCTCAATCGGAACGATTACGGCAAGCGCTTCGATAAGCCTTGACAGCATAGACAGAACCGCGCCCACTGTGGCTTTCAGCACATCGAACATTACCGCAAACGGCTTTACTCTTTCGGCTACATCTTCGGCAACTGCGGATATATGGCAGTACAGTATTAACGCAGGAACGAGCTGGACAAGCTTTTCAACCACGGCAGGAACAAGCGCTTCTGTTACGCTGTCAGCACTCTCTCCGAATACATCCTATTCTGTAAAGGTGAGAGCGAGGAAGAAGTCAAATCAAGTTTACGGAACATCTTCGGCAGTCTCGGTTAAAACTCTCGGAGGAGCGGTAATCAATTCCGCGGCGGTTTTAACGGCTGACAATGCCACAGTTACGATTACAGTAAATGTAACTGTTTACGATACGTCATATTCAAACACCCTCGCCATAAAAAACGGCTCGACTACATATCTTACTATCAGCGGTTTATCGTGGACAAAGGGCACAGCGGACAGAACAATAACCTTAACATCGACTCAACGAACAACCCTTTTGTCCGCTATGGCTTCTCTTAAATCCTTTACCGGCACCTTTGAGGTATCAACATTCAGCGGTTCAACGCAGATAGGTTCAACCTCCACAGCTTCGGCAAAGGTGCAGACAACAGTTTTAAATTCCGCGCCCATTTTAGACGGATTTTCCTACCGTGACAGCTATTCCGTCACAACCGCAGTTACCGGTGACGAGTCATATTTTATTCAAGGCTATTCAATTTTGACTGTCACACCGGGAACGGCTACGGCAAGAAACGGAGCAAGTGTTGCAAGCTACTCTGCCACCTGTAACGGTGTGACCTATTCAAACACCACCGGCGGTGAAATTATTCTCGGACCAATAGCAAAAAGCGGCACCGTTACCGTTATGCTAACCGCTACGGACTCAAGGGGCTATACCGCAGTTGTTGCAAGGGATATTACTGTTATACCCTACGAAAAGCCGAAATTAACAAGCATATCTCTTCGCAGAACAAACGAGATTGAAACGGAGATGCAGCTTATATTTAACGGTTCGTTTTCTCCCATCACCATAAGCGGTACGGCAAAAAACAGCCTTAAATATGTCCGTTACCGATACAAGCTGACAAGCGCGGAAAGCTACAGCTCATATACGAGCATTTTATCTTCCTTAACTGTCAGCGGTTCTTCATTTTCTTACAGCAATTTGGAATTGTGCAATTTAGATGCGGATAAATCCTATGATTTTCATTTGCAGATAAGAGATAAGCTCAATTCCTACTCATCAACGGATTTGTATTTTGTTGTGTCACAGGGCACTCCCTTAGTGGCGCTTCGCAAGGGCATGGTGGGGATAAACACACCGGAGCCTCAAACGGCTCTGCATATTGTGGGAGATGCGACTGTTGATGGCGGTATGACAGTCAGCGATAATATATTGCCGGATACGGCTAACGGATGCAGTCTTGGCAGCTCCTCCTATCCTTTCAGCTCCTTGAGCGGAAAATACCACAGACTTTACGCAAACGGAAAATCCTACGGCTTTGTTTACGTAAACACAATCGGAACTGATTCTACAGTCGGCGAGGGCAGGCTGACCTTGGGCAACTCAACCGCTGAGGGAACTGAGAATAACGCAATGGGCAGAATCGCTCTGTATGGCAGCGGTTCAAAATATCATATTATTGCGCCCGGAGCGAATACCGCAAATTATACTCACACTTTACCTCAGAGCGCGGGCTATCTTGTTTCAAGCGGTTCAACCTCATCGGCTGTGGGCGGTACGGCAAAGCCTGTATATATTACCGCAAGCGGCGAGGCTGCGGCTTTATCCTCAACTGTGGGAGGGACCACAAGACCTGTATATTTAAGCTCCGGAACGATTACGGGAATTTCCGCTGTGGCGCTTGCCTACGGAGGAACGGGAGCTACAACGGCTGCGGCGGCAAGAACTAATCTGGGTGTAGCGGCAACCTCTCTTTACAGCGGAACGCTCACTACGGGAAGTACAACCTTTAACTACGGCAATTACAATTTTTACATCATCATCGGCCAGCCCTCAACCGCCTCGGCAAGATGCTGTTTTGTAATTCCGAAGGCGCAAATTACAACCTCTGCTGTATCCTACCAGTTTGCCGATGAAACAAATTATTACACATTCAAATTATCTTATTCGTCATCTACCGTAACGCTTGCTTACAGCTCAAGGAGCAGTACGGGGCAGATATTAAACGTATATGGGGTGAACTGATGAAAGTAAAGCTTAACGAACAGGGTTTTATTACGGATTATGCTCTTGTGGGAGAAATCGAGGGCGGCATTGAAACAGACGAGCCGCAGGATTTAGAGCATTTCAGAGAGCATTTTTCCGCATACAAGCTAAAAGAAAAGCTCCTCACCTTTGACGAGGAGGAGAACGAAACAATCGAAAACGAAAACACAAAGCAGGCGCTCCGCGAAAGACGAAAAACGGAGTGCTTTTCTTATGTAAACAGAGGTCAGCTTTGGTACTCTACATTGTCAATAAAGCAGATAGCGGAATTGACTGCGTGGTATAAGGCTTGGCTTAATGTGACCGAAACTTTCGCTGTGCCGGAAAGACCGACATGGCTCAATGAATATTGATTGGAGGAATTTTTATGAAGGAATTTTGGAACACGGTACAAATCGCATTTGCTGTTGTGGGCGGCTGGCTCGGATGGTTTTTGGGAGGCTGTGACGGTCTGCTTTTCGCCCTGCTTGCCTTTGTGATAATCGATTACGCAACCGGCATAATGTGCGCCGTTGTGGATAAGAAATTATCAAGCTCGGTGGGCTTTAAGGGCATATTCAAAAAGGTATTGATTTTCGCCCTTGTGGGTATTGGGCATATTCTCGATACCTTTGTTATTCAAAGCGGAGCGGTGCTGCGAACTGCGATTATCTTTTTCTACATTTCAAACGAGGGTGTAAGCCTTCTTGAAAATGCGGGACATCTGGGACTTCCCATTCCGCAAAAGCTAAAAGATGTTTTAACTCAATTACATAACAAAACGGAGGACTGAAAATGAATTTACACAAACTTTATTTAACGGAAAATGCCTGCTACAAGGCAAACAGAAAGCATACCATAAAAGGTATTATGGTGCATAGCACGGGCGCCAATAATCCGTGGCTCAAACGCTACGTGGGCCCGGACGATGGCTTACTCGGCAAAAACGAGTACAATAATCACTGGAACACCTATCACCCCGGCGGCAGAGAGGTCTGCGTTCATGCTTTTATCGGCAAGCTCGCAGACGGCAGTATTGCCACCTATCAGACTCTCCCGTGGGATATTTGCGGCTGGCACAGCGGCTCCGGCTCAAAGGGCAACGCAAACTTTCTCGGTTATATCGGCTTTGAAATCTGCGAGGACGGCTTAACCGATAAGACATATTTCAATAAGGTTTACACCGAAGCCGTGGAGCTTTGTGCGTATCTCTGCAAAACCTACGGACTCACCGAGAAAAACATCATCTGCCACAGCGAAGGCTATGCGCAGGGCATAGCATCAAACCACGGTGACGTTATGCATTGGTTTCCAAAGTTCGGAAAGAGTATGGATACTTTCAGAGCGGAGGTTAAAGCGGGACTTGGAGCGGCAAGCAAAACCACAACTACTACCGAAGTAAAAACTGCCACTTCGGCTACTGCAACCACCACCGAAACAAAAACCACCGCAACGGAAACAAAAACTACCACCGCAACAACTGCAAACTCTACCACTACCATCAAAGCCGGAGATATTGTAAAAATAACCGGTGCAAAGTATTACGGCGGTCAGACCATTCCCACTTGGGTGAAAAGCCAGAACTGGTATGTCCATTACGTCAGTGGTGACAGAGCAGTTATCAACAAAAACGAAAAGGGCAATAATGCGATTATGTCCCCGGTGAAAACGAGTGATTTGACAGTGGTGAAAACGGCAAGTACAGCTGCAACCAATACTACAACTGCAAAAACCATCACAGCCGGAACGCTTGTGAAAATCATCGGCTCTACCTACTACAACGGCAAGACCATTCCGAACTGGGTGAAGAATCAGAACTGGTATGTTCACTCGTTAAGCGGTGACCGCGCTGTTATCAACAAAAACGAAAAAGGCGCCTCCGCCATTATGTCGCCGATTAAGGTGACGGATATTGAAGCGGTGTAACTGAATAATCTCATACGACTTACGCCCTCTGTGGAAGAAATTCTGCGGAGGGCTTTATTTTTTTGCTCAAAATTCGGAAATACCTCCCATTTGGCTGCATAGATGGCAGAAGGGATAACCCTTCAACGATTACGGAGGTTATTCAGATGACAGACAATCAGAAGATTGAAATTGAGAAAATGCGTCGGGAGGGTCTGGGCTATAAGAAGATAGCTGTGGCGCTTGACCTTTCAGAGAACACAGTAAAAAGCTACTGTCGCAGACTGCCAACTATAGCAGCGGATGAGGAAAAATGTATGTGCTGCGGTAAGCCGCTCAGTCAGATACCGGGTCACAAGAAAAAGAAATTCTGCTCGGATTCCTGCCGGATGAAATGGTGGAACAGCCATCTTGATATTGTAAAGCGCAAGGCTCTGTATACATTTGTCTGTCCGGGCTGTGGTAAGGAGTTTACGGTTTACGGCAATGCCAACAGGAAATACTGCTGCCACGAGTGTTACATCGAGGACAGATTCGGAGGTGTGCAGCGATGAGCGAAAACACAAAGCTGTATATTTCTGCGATGTCATTTGCCAGAACACTCCTCCGAAAAGGGCTTCTTACAGAAAAGGAGTACTGTGAGATTGACACAATTTTCCGCGAAAAATATCGGCCGAATTCTGCCACTTTATTATCAGAAATAGACTTGATAATTCTCGAAAACAGAGGCATATATGATCACTGACTTAGGAGGTATTTATTATGCCGAAGGTTGAAAGAATCGAGCCGAGGCTGCCGGCCGTCAAACAAAAGAAAAGAGTAGCCGCCTATGCGAGGGTTTCAAGGGATACAGAACGATTGATGCACTCGATAGCTTCACAAATCAGCTATTACAGCGAAATGATACAGAGAAACCCGGACTGGGTTTATGCCGGAGTTTATGCGGATTATGCGGTAACAGGCACCCAAACAGTGCACCGGGACGAGTTCAACAGAATGCTTGCCGATGCGGAAGCCGGGAAAATAAACATCATCCTGACGAAGTCCATCAGCCGCTTTGCAAGGAACACAGTAGACCTTCTCGAAACGGTGCGGCACCTGAAGGAGATTGGTGTCGAGGTCAGATTCGAGGAACAGAACATCAGCACCTTTTCCGGTGACGGAGAGGTTATGCTTTCCATCCTTGCATCCTTTGCCCAGGAAGAAGTCCGAAGCCTGTCCGAAAACTGCAAGTGGGGTATCCGCAAGCGTTACCAGAACGGAACCGCCCTCATAAAGAATAAGCACCTTTTAGGGCTTATGTACAATACAGAAACAATGCAGTATGAAATTATCCCGGAAGAAGCGGAGATAATCCGGCTGATGTTCCAGCTTTATCTTGAAGGAATTTCCTTCCGCAACATAGCCAACCGGATGAATGAAACGGGTTTTACAGGAACGATGGGAGGCACCTTTTCCGAAGGGACGGTACGCCAGCTTCTCCACAATGAGGTTTATGCAGGTGACCTTTGTTTCCAGAAAGCCTACGTCACTGACCCGATTACGAAGAGAAAAGTAGCTAACAGGGGCGAATTGCCAATGTACTACATTGAAGATGCCCATGAAGCGATTATCGACAGAGAGACATGGGAAAAGGTTCTTGCGGAGCATGACCGCAGAACGGAAATTGCCACAAAGCTGAACTGCTTTTCCGGCAAAATCGTCTGCGGAAAATGCGGAATGGTTTACACGAGGAAAACCGGGGTGCAAAGGGGTCAGCGTTACACACACTGGATTTGCAGAGCCAAGAAAGAAACCAACATGACCTGCGACAGCGTAAATTTTTCAGAAGAACAGCTGAAGCGCATATGCGCCTGGGCCTGCGAAACCGAAGAGTTTGATGAGGAAACATTCAACCGGGAAGTAATCGGTGCTACGGTTCTTGCAGACGGCAGCCTTGAATTCAAACTAACCGGCAACAGAACAAAACTCTGGAAGAACCTTCATGTAGAAGATACCAGAACACAGTTTACTGTCACGGACTGCTTTCAGAATAAGATTTTCTGCGCTAAGTGCGGCAGACCATACCATAGAACAGTTGCCGCTATGAAATGGTGCAATTGGTACTGCATAACAAAGCGCTACGGTTACAAAGGCGAGAACTGCGATGCCATAAATTTTAATGACTACACCCTTCGGTGCATTTCAGCCTATATGCTCGGACTTGATGAATTTGACGAGCAGGCATTTACGGACAGAGTTGAGAAAATAACAGTCGAAGCAGACGGCAGCTTGACCTACTGCTTCAAAGACGGCAAGGAGGAAACATGGCAAAGAATATAAGAACGATACCGGCTACCATCAGCAAATTTTCACAGACACCTCTGATGGCGCAGAACAAGAGAAAGGTAGCCGGTTACGCTCGTGTCAGTACGGACCACGAAGACCAGGAAAATAGCTACGAAGCACAGGTCAGCTACTACACAGATTACATCAAGAGCCGGGATGACTGGGAATTCGTTTCTGTGTATGCAGATGAGGGAATCAGCGGCTGTAACACGAAAGGCAGAGAAGGTTTTAACACCATGATTGAGGACGCTCTTGCGGGAAAGATACAGCTCATTGTTACAAAATCAGTCAGCCGATTTGCAAGAAATACGGTTGACAGCCTTACTACCATCCGCAAGCTGAAGGATAACGGAATTGAAGTATACTTCGAGAAGGAGGCTATATGGACATTTGACGGGAAAGGAGAACTCCTTTTGACGATAATGTCTTCGCTGGCCCAAGAGGAAAGCCGCTCCATTTCTGAAAACGTCACCTGGGGACACAGAAAGAATTTTGCCGATGGGAAAGTGATGGTTCCTTTCGGGCGATTCTTGGGTTATGAACGGGGTGAAAATGGAACGCTCACGGTAAATAAAGAACAGGCAGTCATTGTGAAGCTGATTTACGAGCTTTTCCTTGACGGCTATTCTCCATACAAGGTAGCGCAAATACTGACCGAGAAAGGCATACCGACACCCGGCGGTAAAAAGGTCTGGGGCAAGGCCTGTGTTGAGTCGATTCTCACCAACGAGAAATACAAGGGAGACGCGCTCCTGCAGAAGGTTTTTACAACGGACTTCCTTACCAAGAAGAAAAAGAAAAACGAAGGCGAAGTACCGCAATACTATGTTACCGGAAACCATGAAGCCATTATTGACCCGAAGGTTTTTGAACAGGTGCAGGCAGAGATGGCACGGAGAAAAAGCGAAAAAGGCAGATACAGCGGAACGGGGCCCTTTGCTTCAAAGATAAAGTGCGGTGAGTGCGGAAGCTGGTACGGTGCTAAAACCTGGCATTCCACCGATAAATACCGCAAGACAATTTACCGCTGTAATCGGAAATACGATAAGGAAAAGGAGAAGCCCTGCGAAACTCCGCATCTGACAGAGCCGGAAATCAAGGCAGCATTTTTGAAAGCCGCTAACGAATACCTCGGCAGCAGAGATCGGCGGCTTGCCGATGCGGAGTTCATAAGAGAGTACGCAGGAAATACAGCGGAACTTGAGGCGCGGTGCGACACACTGACAGCTGAAATGAATGCAGTGGTTGAACAAACGCAAAACCTCATCAGTGAGAACGCCACGGTAGCTATGGACCAGACCGTTTACGCAGAACGATACAACCGGCTGGTAGCGGAATATGACGGCAAGAAAGCAGAGTTCGACAACCTGCAGATTGAGATTGCCGGGAAGAAAGCCCGCGAGGTGCAGATCAAGCACTTCATTGATGCAATCCGGATGCTTGGCGAAACGGTGACGGAATTTGAAAACGGGCTGTTCGGCGAGCTGGTGGATTACATGACTGTGTACAAGGATAGAACAATCAGGATTACATTCAAGGACGGCACCGAGATTTAAGCCCGGAATTCAAAGCACCGCAGAGCGTAAAAACTCTGCGGTTTTCTCATTTTTCAAGGGTGTGAAGCAATCGTTAACAGGGGTGTGCAAAGTAAGCCTTAGGGGGTGCATCGTTATAAGGTAGGGGGTGCAGATTTTGGCTCAAGGGGGTGCAAAATCAAGGTAATCGTTACACTGTATCCAAATGGGCTATTAAGGGGACGAGGGGATCACGGGTATGAACATCCGGAAGCGTGAAGGCTTCAAAAAGCTG
>R06__coassemble_183_pt1 | contig 23517 bp, 15 predicted proteins | sample R06__metabat2_high_PE_044 | metagenome-assembled genome bin R06
TTAACATGCCAACAGCCTGGTGACATTCAACTTCACCAGGCTGTTGGTATTCAGCTATTAAATATCAGAGATCGTAATAGAGTTCAAACTCCATAGGATGTGGCATGCGGGAAACTTTTTCATCAGAAGCAAAATCTTTCTTAACAATAAGTTTAATAAGACTTTCGGGGAACACTCCGTCTTTGGTAAGATATTCGTGGTCTTTTTCGAGAGCTCTTGCTGCTTCGCTGAGAGAACCGGGCAATCCACCGAGTTTTGCTTTTTGCTCTTCCGGAAGATCAAAAAGGTTGAAATCAAATGGTCCCCATCCTTTTTCATGTGGATCTATTTTATTCTTTATTCCATCAAGACCCGCCATAAGTATAGCCGCATATGCATAGTAAGGATTACATGTTGCATCCGGATTTCTAAGTTCAAACCTTTTATGCTTCGGATCTTTTGCATATGCAGGTATTCTTACAACCGCACTGCGGTTGGCCATTGCATATCCTATCGTTACAGGAGCTTCAAATCCCGGTATAAGTCTCTTATATGAATTTGTCGAGGGATTTGTAATTGCGCAAAGAGAAGCAGCATGCGTTAAAAGTCCGCCGATAAAATACATGGCTGTTTCGCTCAGCTGTGCATAGCCGTTTTCATCATAAAACACGGGTTTCCCGTCTTTAAGAAGAAGCATATGTACATGCATTCCGCTTCCGGCCTCACCTTTAATAGGCTTAGGCATGAACGTTGCTGTTTTTCCGTATTCAATTGCATCATTTTTTATTATATACTTTGCGCTCATTGTGGCATCTGCCAGTGCCACCATCTCGCCGAGTTCTACCTCAACTTCCATCTGTCCACAGCCGCCGACTTCATGATGGTGATATTTTACATTGACTCCCCACTCTTCCATATCCAGGCAGACCTCAGAACGGAAGTCGTTATTTACATCAAGGGGAAGTGTTGTATGATATCCCGCATGATGCGCAACCTGATACCCTAAATTATTGGATTTATCTGCATCGCTCCACTCAGCTTGAGTACAATCTATATTATATCCGGCTCTTTCAGGTTTATTGGAGTACTGAACGCCATCAAACACATAAAATTCGTACTCCGGTCCTATTATCATCTCATCAGCAATTCCAGTTGATTTCATATAAGAAACCGCACGCTTTGCAACATTCCTCGGATACTGGTCAAAGGGATAGTTTTCAGGCTGAGCAATAACCATTACATCGCCTATCATTGAAAGTGTAGGTATTGAGCAGAATCTGTCAATAACCGCACTGTCAAGGTCAGGTATAAATACCATATCTGAATTTTCTACTGCCGCATATCCATAGTTTGACCCGTCAAAGCCTATGCCGTATTTCATTGTATCTTCACTGAGTCTTTTAGCAGGAATACTTAAATGACGCCATCTTCCGTCTATGTCCGTCATCTTGAAATCTATTATTTCAATTCCATTTTCCTCTACAATATTTAATATATCTTCTAATGTTTTTGCCATAATGCAAACCTCTTTCAATTCCGAATAAAGCACATTATAGGTAAAAAACGTGCCCTTTGCAATAATATCCCGTTTACTTTTATATTTTTTTGTGTTATAAAACTTTATTCATGACAACAATAACTGTTAAGCAACTGTTTGGGCAGTTTTATTGCTCCACGTACAATTGATTTTTTTAGAAAAAGGATAAATTTATGGCAAATATATCTTACATTGAATATCTGTGGTACATTGTTGCTGCGCTCGGTGCAGGTGTTGGTACAGGTCTTGCAGGTCTTTCTGCCGCGACCGTCATGGTTCCCATCCTTATAGTACTTTGTCCTTCTTTTCATGGTGAAACCGGCGCATACCAGGCAACAGCTATTGCCCTTTGTTCAGATATTCTAGGCTCAGCTGTCACAACAGCTACTTATATAAAACATAAAAACATTGACCTTAAACGTGGTTGGATTATGTTTGCATGCATCGTTTCAATGTGCACTCTTGGTTCATACGTCGCATGGCTTGCAGGCAACATTGTTCTCGGAGCTTTTACATTATTTCTTACTTTTTTCATAGGAATCCGTTTTCTTGTAAAGCCTGATACCTCGAGAGAAGTCCCTCTTCAAAAAGGTGAAAAGCTTGATTTGAAAGGGATTTTGATATCTCTCTTTTTCGGTCTCACCATCGGTTTCGGTACCGGATTTGTCGGTACCGGTGGCGGCATGATGATGCTTGTAGTCTTCACTGCATTTTTAGGGATGGAGCTTAAAACAGCAGTCGGTACATCTACATTTATCATGACATTTACTGCGCTTATTGCAGGAATAAGCCATATATTCATACATCCGGCAATAGTTCTGCAGCGCTGGAATGTACTTATAATCTGTATTATAGTGGCAACACTTGCATCACTTATAAGCGCGAGGTTTGCAAACCGTGTTTCCAACCGTACCATAGGCCTTACAACAGGTGTTGTGCTGACAGTACTCGGAGCTTTTCTTATAATACTTCATTACTGGGATTTCATTTCCTCAAACAGTATTTTAATGGGCGTTTTAAACTGTCTTATAACCCTTGCGCTCTATGTTATTCCTATTGTAATAATACTTGTAGCTATAAGATTTCTAACCAAAATACCGTCCTTCATTTTCAGAAAAGTTTTACATGTTGTTGCTTTTTCATGTGTGACAATCATGATATTCAAAGCAGAAAGCTGGATTCATGCATCACTTGCCTGTGCTTTTGTTGCAATTATTCTCTATCCTGTTCTCATGGCTTTTGAAAACGAGCGCTGGTATTCAAAGCTTTTTGTTGAGAAAAAGCCTGGCGAAATAAAATTAAGTCTTTGTCTTTTCTTCTTTACGATTGCTGCAGTCATTGCCGTTGCATGGGGGTTATTCGGAAAGCAGTATGCAGCTGTTGCTGCCGTACTTATGTGGGGTCCCGGTGATGCAGCTGCAGCCCTTATAGGAATCCCGTATGGGAAGCATAAAGTAAAGCTTCGTATAAGCGACGGGAAAAAGTCCTGGGAGGGAACTGTTGCTATGTTTATCACATCCCTTATTTGCGGCATACTTGTTTTCGTATTTATCTACTCAAAGAATATTCCAATGTCCGTTCTTATATGTCTTATCTCATCACTAATTGGTGCTTTTACCGAACTTGCTTCGAAAGACGGAAACGATACTTTTCTTGTTCCTATTGCACTTTGCGGCTCGCTTCTTCTTCTTTCATTCGCCTTTGCCCTTTAATTTCTAATTTTTTAAAAGCTGTCCCCACGTGTAATTTTGGGACAGCTTTTTTTATTTCGCCTACAAATTAAGTTTTAAGCAAACAAATCATCAAGTGTAAGCACATTTGAAAAAATGCCACTATATGCGTTGGTTTTAAGGCCATAAGTAGTTATAAGGGTGTTAAAAACAACTTGTTTTTTGTTGAGTTTTTCATATAAAAGTCTTTGTCTGTGACGAATTATCATATCATACGCTTTATCTACAACAAATTCATCGCTGTAAAATTTTATCTCACACATATTTACCACATTATCTTTTCTTTCGATAATCAGATCAATCTGTACACCGCTTTCGTCATCAGGTCGCTTTGACCATGCTGATTGCATCGTGCTTACACCATTAATTCCAAGTGCTGATTTTATTTGTGAAATATGATTAAAGCATACATTCTCAAAAGCATAACCTCTCCATGATACGATATTTTGAGAATTCACATTATCCAGCCAGAATGTTTCATTCATTTCGTCGGCATGTTTCACAAAACGCAAATAGAATATGCAGTATGGATCCGTCAGTTTATAATGTTCATCTCTTTTTGATCCACCGAAGGGAACATACTTAATGATAAAATCACTTATTGCCAAAGATTCAAGTGCTGTTGTAAGAGTTCCCCCGTCTGTTATTCCCGTACCTTCTATAATTTCTTTTCTATTATATCCGACACTTTTAGTTGAAAGAAATTCTACTATTTTCTTTATCAAATTCGGATTTGCAAATGCAGACGAAAATAATCTGTCATACTCTTGTTTTAAAATAGCATTTTTTGAAAAGAACAGCGCGTCAATATTCTGGGCTAAACTCATTCCCTTTTTCAAGTAATTTAGATAATAAGGAATACCTCCAAATATCATATATCCCTGTACAGTATCGTATCTAGAAAAATTGATATCTCTTTCCCGTAAACACTGCTCACATTCACATAATGAAAATGGTTCCAGTTTTATCTCATGCGTAACTCTGTTATACAAACCACCATGATTATTAATAAGTTTATCCACTATCCATGAGTTTGCACTGCCACACACAATTAACATTAGATTTTTTCTATGGCATGCCCATCCGTTCCAAAAAGCCTCTAGGGCTGTTATAAAACCTGACTTAGGGGTATCCATCCATGGAAGTTCATCGATAAAAACTACTTGCCTTTCTCCGGTATCTTTTTCCTGTAAAAGCATTTCCAGCATAAAAAAAGCTTCCAGCCAATCTTTCGGGCAATGTTCCTTTTTCATTCCTTGCTGTAGCAATGAATAATAAAATGCTTTTAATTGAGACTTTGTCTTGCTAACATGCGTCTGTTCTACCTCAACTGGGGATAATCCTGTATGTCTAAATGAAATTCTACCTGACATAGTTTCATCCACAAGATAAGTTTTTCCTACTCTTCGTCGGCCATATATTGCAACAAATTCCGCACATCCATTTTCATAAAGCTCATTTAAAATCGCTATTTCCTTTTTCCTGCCTATCATATACTATATACCACCTTAATTGTTTATATAAGTATATCTTTTGTATATTTAGCTGTCAACAGTATTTTTATAGCCAAATCCGCTGAATATCTCATCATTTTCTTCATATACTCAGCTGAAAAGAGCCAAAATCATGAAATTTATAATTCAAGATTTTGGCTCTTTTACTGTTATCTGTTTTTATACATTCTTTCGTAGTAGTTTTGGTAATCTCCTGAAATTATCTCAGACCACCATTCTTCATTGTCAAGATACCACCTGATTGTCTCTTTAATTCCATCTTTAAACATCGTTTCAGGCAACCAGCCGAGTTCATTGTGTATCTTGGTCGGGTCAATTGCGTAACGCATATCGTGACCTTTTCTGTCGGTAACATATGTGATAAGGCTTTCATCTTTTCCAAGCTCATGGCAGATAAGTTTTACTATATCTATATTTGCCATCTCATTATGTCCGCCTATATTGTAGACTTCGCCTACGCGTCCATTGTGGATTACAAGATCAATTGCCTTGCAGTGGTCTTCAACATACAGCCAGTCACGTACATTCAGTCCCTCTCCGTAAACCGGCAGCGGCTTATCATGAAGAGCATTTATAATCATAAGAGGAATAAGCTTTTCCGGGAAATGATACGGGCCATAGTTATTTGAGCATCTGGATATTGATACAGGAAGCTCGTATGTTCTCTTATAGGCAAGAGCCAAAAGGTCTGCTGCGGCTTTAGAGGATGAATATGGAGAAGATGTATGGATAGGTGTCTCCTCTGTAAAGAACATGTCAGGTCTGTCAAGCGGCAAGTCACCATACACTTCGTCAGTGGATACCTGGTGGTATCTCGTTATACCATATTTTCTACATGCATCCATAAGTACGGATGTGCCTATTATATTGGTCTGCAGGAAGATTTCCGGATTTTCTATGGATCTGTCTACATGACTTTCAGCTGCAAAGTTTACAACCATGTCGGGATGCTCATTTTCAAAGATATCGTATACTGCTTCACGGTTGCAGATATCTTCCTTTACAAAATGAAAATTCGACTTGTCCATAATGGGTGCAAGTGTTGAAAGATTTCCGGCATATGTAAGCTTATCAAGGCAGATTATATTGTAGTCAGGATGTTTCTTCATCATATAGTAGATGAAGTTTGACCCTATAAATCCGGCTCCTCCGGTTACTATTATTGTCATATATCAGTACCTCACTTTTCCCTGTGCTACAGCCTTCAAATGCGCTCCGTAGGGCGATTTCCCATATCTTTCGGCTGACTGAGTCAGTTTATCTTTGTCAATCCATCCATTTACATAGGCGATCTCTTCAGGAGCTGAAATCGTTATAGCCTGGCGCTTTTCAATCATTGCTACAAATTCCGCGGCCTCAAGCAGCGATTCCATCGTGCCAGTATCAAGCCATGCATATCCGCGTCCCAGGAGCTGTACGTCAAGGAGTGAATCTTTCAGATACATTTCATTAAGTGTTGTTATTTCAAGTTCTCCGCGTGCTGAAGGTTTTACCTCCAGAGCACGTTTTGAAACTCCCGCAGGATAAAAATAAAGTCCTGTGACTGCGTAGTTGCTCTTTGGCTGTGCGGGTTTTTCCTCTATTGAGACAGCCTTGCCGTTTTCATCAAACTCAACAACTCCGAATCTCTCAGGGTCCGGAACATAGTACCCGAACACAGTTGCACGTCCTTGTTTTTCCGCATCGTCTCTTGCCGCATTTAAAAGCTTTGAGAATCCGTTGCCATAGAAAATATTATCGCCAAGAACCATTGCTCCGGCTTCATCTCCCAGAAATTCCTCTCCGAGAATAAATGCCTGTGCAAGTCCGTCCGGAGACGGCTGAACCTTGTAGGATAGATTTATGCCAAACTGGTCTCCATTTCCCAGAAGCGCCTCAAAGCGGGGAGTGTCAGTAGGTGTAGATATTATAAGTATATCTTTGATGCCTGCGAGCATCAGAGTTGAAAGAGGATAATATATCATGGGTTTATCATAAACAGGCAAAAGCTGTTTTGATGTCACCATTGTAAGCGGATACAGCCTTGTTCCGGCACCGCCTGCAAGAATAATTCCCTTCATAATTAAATTCTCCGTAATTGTCTATAGGGGAGAAGCCATTTTGCGGTTTCTCCCCTTATTTTTAATTAGAGTGCGTTTGTTTTTGATACGAGTTTGGAAAGGTCTACATACTCTGCAGTGTCTGCGATGGACTCGTCGGTTTCTTCTTCGAAATCACGGTACATTGCAAGGCCCGTTCCTGCAGGTATAAGTTTTCCTATAATGACATTTTCCTTAAGTCCGATGAGCTTATCTTCCTTACCCTTGATTGCAGCGTCGGTAAGAACCTTCGTTGTCTCCTGGAAGGATGCAGCGCTCATCCAGCTGTCGGTTGCAAGAGATGCCTTGGTAATACCCATGAGCATCTGGGTGTATTCAGCCTTCTTCATGCCTTCGCCGAGTTTGGCGTTTGCTTCCTTAACAGCAGAAATATCAACTGTTGAACCTGAAAGAAGTTCTGTATCTCCTGCATCTTCCACGCGTACTTTTCTCATCATCTGACGGACTATGACTTCAACGTGCTTTTCGTTGATATCAACGCCCTGCTGACGGTAAACCTTAAGGACTTCGTTTGTGATGTAAGAGCGAACGCCCTGACGTCCAAACTGGTCATCGTCAATTCCGCGGATGTCGAGAATGTCATGCGGGTTAAGAGCACCGGATGTAAGTTCCTGTCCCTTGTCGACATGGTCTCCGTTATGTACAAGTATACCTGCACTGTGAGGAACAGTGTATACCTTTGTTTCGGCCTCGTCGCCTTCCCCTATAATATTTATAGAGTACATAACGCCCTTCTTTGCTTCTTCGATGGAAACTGTTCCAGAAATTTCGGAAAGTACAGCCATCTTCTTAGGACGTCTTGCTTCAAAGAGTTCTTCAACTCTAGGAAGACCCTGAGTAATATCGTCACCTGCGACACCACCAGTATGGAAGGTACGCATTGTAAGCTGTGTACCAGGTTCACCGATGGACTGTGCAGCAATAACGCCAACTGCTTCGCCTGCGTTGACCGGCATGCCGGTTGCAAGGTTAATACCATAGCACTTTGCGCATACGCCAGTCTTTGCTTCACATGAAAGGACGGATCTTAAGTATACTTTAAATATTCCGTGAGCTTCAAGGTTCTTTGCATCAGAACTCATGAGCATATGCTCTGTATCGTAAAGAACTTCTCCTGTTTTTGGATCTGTAACAGGTGCTGCGGGGAATCTGCCGTGAATAGCTGTGCCGAAGTCGATAACAACCTGTCCTCTGTCGATGACAGCAGATGTCCAGATACCATCGGTTGTTCCGCAGTCGGGAACACGTATGATAACATCCTGACATACGTCGACCATTCTTCTTGTAAGATAACCGGAGTCTGCAGTACGAAGAGCCGTATCTGCCATACCTTTACGTGCACCACGTGTTGAAATGAAGTATTCCAAAACGCTAAGTCCTTCACGGAAGTTGGACTTAACAGGGATTTCAATTGTCTTACCTGCGGTATTTGCCATAAGACCACGCATACCTGCGAGCTGTCTTATCTGGTTCATGCTACCACGAGCACCGGAGTTAGCCATCATGTAAATCGGGTTGTACTCATCAAGGCAGTTTGAAAGAGCATCCGTAACTTCCTTGGTGGTCTTTTCCCACTGAGAAACAACGAGTCTGTAACGCTCATCATCTGTTATGAAACCGCGCTTGTACTGGTTCTCAATCTTGACAACCTCGTCCTCTGTCTTTGCAATCATTGCACGCTTTGTATCAGGAACAGTCATATCTGCAACAGATATGGTAATTGCGCCCTTAGTTGAGTACTTGTAGCCCATAGCCTTGATAGAGTCAAGAACTTCTGCGGAAATTGTAAATCCGTGCTTTTTGATGCAGCGGTCAATAATATCTCCGAGCTGCTTTTTGCCTACCTGGAAGGAGATTTCCTGGTCAAACATTGTATCAGGATTTGTTCTGTCAACATAGCCAAGGTCCTGAGGAATGGGCTCGTTGTATATTATACGTCCAACTGTTGTGTCGATTATCTTTGACTTTTCGATACCGCTTATTGTCTTTGTGACGCGAAGACGTATCGGTGCATGAAGTCCAATTGCTCCTTCATTGTATGCCATGAGTGCTTCGTTTGCATCACGGTATACATGACGGGATACGAATGTGCACTTCTTAAGTCCCTGCTCGTCCATCTGCTTGTTGAGATCGTAAATTTCATCACCGTCAACAAGTTCTCCGACAGGAAGATTTGTATCACCTGCATCTTTAACTATAAGCTGCTCTGCACCCTTTTCTGCAGTGCCGATTCTCTGCATTGTAAGATAGTAGCTACCAAGAATCATATCCTGTGTAGGAACGGTTACCGGGTGTCCGTCCTGAGGACGGAGCAGGTTGTTTGCACTGAGCATAAGGATTCTTGCCTCTGCCTGTGCTTCGGCACTGAGCGGTACGTGAATAGCCATCTGGTCTCCGTCAAAGTCTGCGTTGTATGCAGTACATACCAACGGATGCAGACGGAGTGCTCTTCCTTCAACGAGTATCGGCTCAAATGCCTGGATACCGAGTCTGTGAAGAGTAGGAGCACGGTTAAGAAGAACAGGATGATCTTTGATAACATACTCAAGTGCGTCCCAGACCTCTGTACGCTGCTTGTCAACCATCTTCTTTGCGCTCTTTATATTGTTTGCGATTCCGTCTTCAACAAGCTTCTTCATTACGAAGGGACGGAAAAGCTCAATTGCCATTTCCTTCGGAACACCGCACTGATATATCTTAAGATCAGGTCCGACAACAATAACACTACGTCCGGAGTAGTCAACACGTTTGCCGAGCAGGTTCTGACGGAAGCGTCCCTGTTTACCTTTGAGCATATCGCTTAAGGATTTAAGTGCTCTTGCATTTGCGCCTGTTACGGCACGTCCGCGTCTGCCGTTATCTATAAGTGCATCGACTGCTTCCTGAAGCATTCTCTTTTCATTTCTGACAATAATATCAGGAGCATTGAGTTCCATAAGTCTCTTAAGACGGTTGTTGCGGTTTATAACTCTTCTGTAAAGATCGTTAAGATCGCTTGTTGCAAATCTGCCGCCGTCAAGCTGAACCATGGGACGAATTTCAGGAGGAATAACAGGAAGAACTGTTATTATCATCCACTCCGGACGATTTCCGGAGAGGCGGAATGCTTCAACGCATTCAAGTCTCTTGACTAATTTTGCTTTTTTCTGTCCGTTTGCATTTGCAAGCTGCTCACGGAGTGATGCTGCAAGCACTTCAAGATCTATCTCACAAAGCAGCTCTCTTATTGCCTCTGCGCCCATACCGGCCTTAAAGTCATCTTCATACTTTTCAATCATGTCCGCATATTCGCGTTCAGTAAGAAGCTGGCACTTTTCAAGCGGTGTATTACCCGGATCGATTACTATATAGTTTGCAAAGTAGAGTACCTTCTCAAGCATTCTCGGCGTAATGTCGAGCATAAGGCCTATGCGTGAAGGAATACCTTTGAAGTACCAGATGTGAGATACAGGTGTTGCAAGTTCTATATGACCCATTCTCTCGCGGCGCACCTTTGCCTTTGTAACTTCAACTCCGCAGCGGTCGCACACTTTTCCTTTGTAACGAATCTTCTTGTACTTTCCGCAATGGCATTCCCAGTCCTTGGTAGGCCCGAATATGCGCTCACAGAAAAGTCCGTCGCGTTCAGGTTTAAGTGTTCTGTAGTTTATGGTTTCGGGCTTTTTTACTTCGCCGTGTGACCATGAGAGGATCTGCTCAGGTGATGCAATGCCTATTTTGATTGAATCAAATGGTGCGTAACTCATAATTACATATCCTCCTCATTGCTATAATCGGATTCGCCAAACGGCAAATCTAAATCGTCTTCAGGAATATCCTCTATTGAATACCCTTCGGAAACTATTTCATCGTCGGATGCGACAAATTCGTCGTCTTCGGCATAAACAACACCGAGATCATCGTCTTCGTCATCACGCAGTTCTACTTCTTCTCCATCTGAATTGAGGAGTGTAACATTGAGACACAGTGACTGAAGTTCCTTGACGAGGACCTTGAATGCCTCCGGAATACCCGGGTGCGGTATGTTGTTGCCTTTTACTATTGCTTCGTATGTTTTTACTCTTCCGGTTACATCATCGGATTTGACAGTAAGAATTTCCTGAAGTGTATATGCTGCACCGTAAGCCTCGAGTGCCCAGACTTCCATTTCGCCGAAACGCTGTCCGCCGAACTGTGCCTTGCCTCCGAGAGGTTGCTGTGTAACCAGTGAGTAAGGTCCTGTAGAACGAGCATGTATTTTATCGTCAACAAGATGGTGAAGCTTTAAGAAGTATACCCATCCGACAGTAACATCGTTATCGAAGCGCTCGCCGGTACGTCCATCATACATTACGCTCTTTCCATCTTCGCGAAGTCCTGCCTGACGAAGCGTCTCACGGATTGTTGTTTCATTTGCGCCGTTAAATACAGGTGTTGCAACCTTCCAGCCAAGAGCCTGTGCGGCATAACCAAGGTGGACCTCGAGAACCTGTCCGATGTTCATACGAGAAGGAACGCCCAATGGGTTAAGAACTATATCAAGGGGAGTACCATCGGGGAGATAAGGCATATCTTCACGAGGAAGAATTCTTGAAACAACGCCCTTATTTCCGTGACGGCCCGCCATCTTGTCACCCACAGAGATTTTTCTCTTCTGTGCTATGTATACTCTGACAACCTGGTTCACACCCGGGTTCATCTCGTCGCCGTTTTCTCTGTAGAATACCTTTACATCGACAATTATACCTGATTCGCCATGGGGAACCTTTAACGAGGTATCTCTTACTTCTCTTGCCTTCTCACCGAAGATAGCACGGAGAAGTCTTTCCTCTGCTGTAAGGTCCGTCTCGCCTTTCGGAGTTACTTTTCCGACAAGAATATCACCGGATGTAACTTCAGCACCGACCATAATGATTCCTCGTGAATCCAGATAACGAAGTGCATCTTCGCCGACACCCGGAATATCTCTTGTGATTTCCTCAGGTCCAAGTTTTGTATCACGTGAATCGCATTCATATTCCTCTACATGGATTGATGTAAATACATCTTCCATTACGAGTCTTTCGTTTAAGAGAATAGCATCTTCGTAGTTGTAGCCTTCCCAGTTCATGTATCCGACAAGAATGTTCTTACCGAGTGCAAGCTCACCTTCGGAAGTGGAAGGACCATCTGCTATGACATCGCCTGCTTTAAGTATATCGCCTACCGACACTACCGGTCTCTGATTTATGCATGTGCCCTGGTTGGAACGAGCAAACTTTATAAGCTTATAATCAACGATTCCCTTGCTCTTATACTCAACACTTACGCAGTTTGCATCAACACGTCTTACTATGCCGTCTTCTTCAGCTATAACGCATACGCCTGAGTCTACTGCACACTTATGCTCAATGCCGGTTGCAACGATAGGAGCCTGTGTTGTCATAAGGGGAACTGCCTGACGCTGCATGTTTGCACCCATAAGTGCACGGTTAGCGTCATCGTTTTCAAGGAACGGAATCATAGCTGTAGCTATGGAAACCATCATCTTCGGAGATACGTCTATATAGTCGACTTCATTTGCATTAACGTCAATCGTATCGTTTCTGTGACGGACTGTTATACGCTTATTTACGAATCTTCCGTTTTCATCTACAGGCTCCGATGCCTGTGCAACTTTGAATTCATCTTCACGATCTGCAGACATATACTCAATTTCATCTGTAACAGTTGCATCAACTACTTTACGGAAAGGTGCTATAAGAAAACCGTATTTGTTTGCACGTGCATAGGATGCAAGATATGAGATAAGTCCGATGTTTGGTCCTTCAGGAGTCTCTATCGGGCAGAGTCTGCCGTAGTGGCTGTAGTGAACGTCACGAACATCGAATGACGCTCTTTCTCTGCTCAGACCGCCGGGGCCGAGAGCTGAGATTCTTCTTTTGTGCGTAAGCTCTGAAAGCGGGTTCGTCTGATCCATAAACTGTGAAAGAGGAGATGAACCAAAGAATTCCTTCAGTGCTGCAGTTACGGGACGGATATTAATAAGAGACTGAGGAGTTACTATGTCGAGATCCTGCAGAGTCATGCGCTCGCGGATAACTCTCTCCATACGTGAAAATCCTATGCGGAACTGGTTCTGGAGAAGTTCTCCGACTCTTCTTACTCTTCTGTTTCCGAGATGGTCTATATCATCGGGGTTTCCGAGTCCGTTTGCAATGCAGTTAATAAAGTTAACAGATGCGAAAATATCGTCTGCTACTATATGGTGAGGAATAAGGGTATCTATATTTGACTTGATGGATTCTTTTAAGACATCCATATCTCCGTTTGCTGCGTCGATAAGCTGCTGCATAACGATTCCACGGACTCTGTCGTTAATACCCAGTTCTTCCTTGTCAAGGCCTGTTTCGAACTTTTCGAAATCCACCATGCCATTGCCGAATACCTTTACAATCTTTCCTTCGACATCAACCATTACACAGTTAACGCCTGCAGAAACAATCATGTCGGCCTTTTCCTTGGTAATGACTTCTCCAGCCTCTGCAAGAATCTCGCCTGTAAACGGATCTGTTACAGCCTCTGCCATCTTTGCGCCGCAGATACGTGTATAGATGCTGAGTTTTCTGTTGAACTTGTAGCGTCCGACCTGTGCAATTTCATATCTGCGCTGGTCGTAGAAAAGTCCATTTAAAAGAATCTCGGAAGATTCAACCGTCGGGGGATCGCCCGGGCGGAGCTTTCTGTATATTTCAAGAAGGCACTCATCGCGGCTCTCTGATGTATCCTTGTCAAGTGTAGTATTGATTCTGTCATCATCGCCAAAAAGCTCTTTGATGGCAACATTTGTGACAACACCTGCAACAGGATTATCAATGCATGAAAGCCATGTGGAAGGCTCGCTCTCATTGTATGCACCCATTGCCTTCAAGAACCATGTGATAGGGAGCTTACGGTTTTTGTCTATACGTACATTGAACATATCCGATGCATCGGTTTCAAACTCAATCCATGCACCGTGATAAGGAATAATCTGTGCACTATAAAGACTTGTCATAGTCTTATCGATTTCTCTTCCGAAGTATGCTCCGGGAGATCTTACGACCTGTGAAACTATGACACGCTCTGCGCCATTGATTATGAATGTTCCGCCTGCTGTCATGAGCGGGAAATCGCCCATGAATATTTCCTGTTCCTTGATTTCGCCGGTTTCCTTGTTATGAAGACGTACCCTGACCTTTAAAGGAGCTGCATATGTGGCATCTCTTGCCTTGCATTCCTCTTCTGTGTACTTGGCATCGGCTGCACTGATAGTATAATCAATGAAGCTCAGCTCAAGATTTCCGGAATAGTCGTTGATAACACCTACATCCCTGAAAACTTCCTTGAGTCCCTGTTCCAGGAACCATTTGTACGAGTCTTTCTGAATCTCGAGAAGATTAGGCATTTCCATAATCTCCTGAGTTCTTGCAAAACTCTTTCTCAGAGTTCTGCCGTAAAGAACATCCTGTGGCATGTATATTCCCTTCCGAACGCCCGGATAAGTTGCAAGAATTTAAAAACATCTGTTGAAATGACCGGACGCTCATGTTATAATAAACACAGTGATAGTGGGGCAATAGGTAGTTTGCCTCAAAAACACATAGCAAGTTATTATACATTTATATAAATATGAAGTCAAGCTTTAATTTTTGAACATTTCCGGGATGACCCGGATTTTTTTATATTTTTTCATTGTGGTGTTTTTATGAAAAAAAGAAATTTTATTATTACGCTTATAGTTGTTGCTGCAATAGCCGTCCGTCTCGGTCTTTTTGACTACGAAACTCTTGATTACAAGAATTTCTTAACAAACTGGGTGACATTTTTCAAAAACAACGGAGGTTTTTCTGCACTTAAATACAGTGTAGGTAACTATAATATCCCATATCTTTATTTTTTGGCCGCGTTCTCATATTCGTCAGTCCGCGATCTCTATCTTATAAAAGCACTGAGCTGTGCCTTTGATTTTCTCCTTGCCTTCTCCTCTGCCGGTATCGCGGCGAAGTGCGGTGCAAGCAAAAAAATGCAGACAGTTCTTTTCGGAATAATACTTTTCCTTCCCACCGTTGTCATAAACAGTGCACTTTGGGCACAGTGCGACAGCATTTACGTATCTCTTGCCCTTTTTGCTATCTATCTTGCTCTTTCAGACAAGCCCTCACTGTCCATGGTTTTCTTTGCTCTATCATTCGGGTTCAAGCTTCAGGCAGTATTTATTCTTCCTGTAAGCATTATACTTCTCATAATGAAAAAATATCGCTGGTATCATTTTTTTGTTTTCCCGCTCACGTATTTTATACTTATTCTGCCAGCAGTTATCATAGGTCGCCCGATAGGAGACGCCATCACATTGTATCTTGATCAGATGGATACTGTAGGAACTGCTGCAAACTACAATTCTCCAGCCTTAAATGCACTTACCGGAGGTGATGGGTCTGTATATGCAGCATTTGCTGCAATGGTTGTTGTTTTAATCATAGCGTTTCTTATTCGAAAAAGCCTTGATAACACTTCATTTTTGCTTCTTTCGGTGATCCTCGTAACTATCATTCCATTTCTTCTTCCTCATATGCATGACAGATATTTCTATGCATCGGACGTACTGAGCGTAATTGTCATATTCACACTCTTCGGTTACGGCATAGTCACCTCTATATCTGCTTCCTTTGCAGCTGTTTTTCAGCAGTTTGCCTCTCTTATCTGCTATCTGGCATATCTGAAAACCTATTATATTCCGCTTGGGCACATTTATCTTACCAATGACCGCGGTGCTGTAGCTGTACTCATCTCCCTCATTATCTTTGCATTAACAGTAATGTACATTCAGTTCGATAAAATCGATAAACTGCATTAGTTTTTTACGTTAATTTGAGATTCTCCAATATATAAACAAAAGTGCTGAACTGATATCTGCATCAGTCAGCACTTTTTTGCTTAATTATTTTTTCTGCACAGCTCAATCTGAGCAATTAGATCTCTTTACGCTTGTCAATGTTTTAATGATAAAGAAAATATCCAGAGCTATTGAAATCAGCATTATTGCCAAACCTAAATACTGCCATTCCGGAAGCTCATTTATGAACAGACCTCCAAGAGTCCCCGAAACATCCTGAACGGCATGAATAAATATAGGTACCACAAATGCCAAAACAGTATGCCTTCTTGCATTTACCATATCTGTTTCTTTTACTTTCATTGCAAATCCCAGATGAAGGCCCATCCAGAGTTGAAGAAAGACGTGTAGGGAAACTATCCCTCTGAGTGCAGAAAAGATTATGTTTTGAGATCTTATTATTATCAATGTGCTTTCAATAAGTCCGAATCCTGCGCCAACTGCACCAAAAAGGAGTGCTGTATTATATACAGATTTATATCCGTATTTTTTTAGAAGTTTATTTGCAAAAATGTACTTTACAGCTTCCTCGCCTATGGCATAACCGACAATATTCATGATTATTTCTGCAGCAGTGGTGTTTGAGGGTAATCCGAAGATTTTTAAAATCCATGAAAGCGCGCACTGAAACAGCACTGAAACAACAAATGCCGGTATAAATCCGGTAATGAGTGAAACAATAAGCTCTTTTTTCTTTAGTTGAGATCCATCATCCGGCTGTTTTTTGTACAGCGGCATATACCAAATAATTGCAAATATAATATAAATTCCCAAGCATATAAATACCATAAAAACTCCCAATAAATTTTTTCTTCGAATCAGATTCCGTTTGAAAATCAAGTTGTGCAAAAACAGTCTTGCTTTTTTACGGATATCATATCATTCACTTTTCTATTTGAATATCTTAATGTTTTTAAAGAGTTACCTTGCATTTTAAGTCGTTTCCAATCAAAGTTTTTCCCTGTCCTCTTTACTCATACGATACTCCGGTGCGACATTGTAGAAAATCTCATTGTACTCCCTTACAACAGAGCGCAGATTAAAATTACCACCCTGCAGACACCACTTGTATGTAATTTGATACGCAATCTCTATGCCGAATGGAGCAAAAATCTCAGCAGGACTTGTGTTTTTTATTATTCCAGACATTTTACAGCTGTCAGCGAATTTTATAAGCCAATCATCCGTCATGTGTATTCTCGACAATTGGTCTATTTCCCCTTTAAGTTCAAGCTGCATAAGAGATGCCATAAGTTCCGGCCCGAACTCAATTGCGATTGTCAAAAAACGATCACATATCAGCCACATCCTTTCAAGATCGTTTTTTGCGAATATTATGTCATTTACAACCGCATTCTGGTTATTTCTCACGTCTTCCAAAATGAATTCGATAATATCCCTTTTCCCCGAGAATGAATAGTAAAAACTCGACCTGGATACATCGGCTTTCTGACATATATCGTTCACTGACACGTTTTCATAACCATTTTCCTTAAAAAGGCTTATTGCTGCCTTTATTATTTCCTCTGTCGATCTGTTCAATCTTCCCGACATTTTAACATCTCCTTTTTTCACTTTTCTTCTATTTTAGCACACACTGTCCAATAATTCTATCTCTATGTTTTGTACATTTTTATAAATGTGTTCAAGAGCCTTGATACTGTTCTGTGATATTATACAATTTTTCTTTGCCATCTTTTGCGATATTACCAAAATACTTTCTTGCATTTTATTTGTTTTGACTTTATTTTTGCAGATTGTTAAAATATTATTTATAGTAGGAAAAATGTATTTTCTTAAGTTAGGGGGAATAAAGTAAACAAATGAGAGATCTGAAGTATCTTCAGTATTTTGAGGACCTCCTTCAGGAGGCCAACAATGAGCTGATAACTCAGGCCAAGAACGACGGCAAAATATGTGTTGCCTATGTTTGCGAAAACACTCCGGAACCTCTTATGAATCTTGGCAACTGTGTAGGCATACGCCTTTCAGCTCCGAATACAGGTTCCATGGACATCGCAACATACTACATGACAAACTTCCTTTGTGAAACAAGCCGCGCTCTACTTGAGCGTGCAATTGAAGGCGGATTCAATTTTGCCGACTGCGTAATAGCACCCGATGGATGCACCATGATGAACCGCTGTGTTGAAAACATGGAACTGCTCAAAACCATGGGCAAGGACAATCCCAACTTCTTCCATCAATACATGGAAATTCCTCTCAAAGCAGATGAAAACGGCGTTGCGCTTTTAAAGTTGCAGTGCCAGAATCACATACTGAACCCGCTGAAGGAGCACTACGGAGTTGATATTTCCGATGAGGCAATCCGTGCATCAGTAAAAGAACACAACGAACTTTGCGAGGTAATGCGCGCCATCGGCGATTTCCGTAAAGAAGACAAACCCAGAATCACAGGATATGAATATCATGTACTGTGTGTTGCAAGCTATGTATGCCCCAAATATCTCATAATCGATAAGCTCAAAGAGACTCTTGAAGAACTCAAGACCAGAGAACCCGAGGATAAAGCATACCGTGCACGCCTTATGCTGGTAGGTTCTGAAGTTGATGACATCGGCCTAATAAAGCTGATAGAAGAAACCGGCGCATACCTCTGTGCAGACCGTTTCTGCTTCGGTTCTCTTCCCGGACGCGATGTTATTGAGCTAAACGACGAAGAGGATGCTCTCACACAGGTATGCCGTGCATACGTAATGAGAGGACAGTGCCCGCGTCAGATGAACATGGAAAAAGTTTACGGGCGCAAACAATATGTTGCAGACCTTGCTAAGGAATATAAAGCCGACGGCATAATCTATGACCAGGTCAAATTCTGTGATCCCTGGGCATATGAAAGACTTATGGGCTCAACCATGTTAAAAGAAGATTACGGTTATCCTGTTCTTTCGGTCGACAGGCCTTACAACGTCTCTTCTTCCGTAGGTCAGATGCGTACCCGTATTCAGGCCTTTGTTGAAAGCATTGAAATCAAGCGGATTCAGGGAGGTTTAAAATAATGGGAAAAAGCGTAAATAAAGTTATAAACCCAAAGGAAAGGCCGGGCGAAAAGCAGCTTGGTGTTCTCTTTGACGGTGGTAAGGTACGTAAACGCCGTGAATGGCGCGGATTTAAAGACACTGCATATGATTACGGCAGATGGCTTTATCTCTGGAGCATTCTTATAAAGACATCAGTATCTCCCGGATTTGTTCAGGGACTTTTCAGATACCGCTGGCTTTCTAACTATCTGGCAGTTCCACACATGCTGGACAAATTCACAATGGGTCTTCGTGATGAGCCGCTTCGCATAACACACACTGCAATGGACTTCGTTGTAAAAGATGTTGCACAGGCAATTTCCAACTGTGTTCGTGGCGACCGCAGATGCTTTAATGATAAGAAATTCTCAGAAAAGTGCGTGCTTTGCGATGAAAATGCAATGACAGCATTCATGATGGGCTTCCCTCAGCTTAAAGCAATACTTCGTGAAGTTCCGACTATGTTCTCAGCAAACCTCCTTAACCAGTACTCAACGACGCATTACCTTGATGTTGCGCAGCAGTTCGGTATTCCAGGTGATGTCTGCCCGATGCCCGAAGCTGAGGCCGGTATCTCAATAGATGATGACTTCTGTGTACTCGGTAAATGTGCAGTTCAGGTCAATACAACATGTGATGGCTCTCTTATGGGTAATGGTCTCATAGCCAAGAGACTTGAGCGTGAATACGGAATTCCTACATTCCAGCTCGTAGCTCCTATGCGTCATACTCAGGAAGATGTTCAGGAATACGCTGCTCAGGATATGAAAGCTGCCATTAAGTTTATAGAAGACCAGACCGGAGCTAAATGGGACTGGAAAGCATACTTCGAATGTGCAAAGAGAGTCAACCAGACAACCCGCGACCGCATAGAGTGGCTTGAAGTCAACAGCACCGATTATCCTCAGTTTGTCGGCGCAGTATTCTCTCTTTACAATGACACAAACTACATGGGTAACTGTGGAAGAAGTGCAGACTTCCCACCGATTAATGCCAAGATTATGAAGTACGTCCGTCAGGGATATGCAAAGAAAACCATGATGGCTCCCGAATACCGTCACAGATGTATAGTCTGGGGTGTTCAGCCGCAGTATGTCATAGATATGCTCTACTGGATGATTCACTGCTGGGGTGTTGTTCCCCTTACAGATATGCTCTCAATGGTTATTGATAAGGAAATTGCCGAAGAGGACACTCCCGAGAACCGCGAACAGGCATATTACGATATGGCATATCTTAACATGAATATGATCATGCGTAACCACACGCACGGCGGCTACGAAGTTCTTGTTGATCAGCTCTGGGAGCACTGCGAAAAAATGAATGCTGACATGGTCATGATGTGGGAACATATGTCATGCAAAGCACTCACTGGTATGCATGGTCAGTTTGAAGAACAGGCAAGAGCACGCGGTATAAATCTCGTATGGGTCTGCCACGATCTCTGTGATCCTCGTGTTTACACGAGACAGTCTATCCGTGACCAGTTTAATGAATACATGCGCACAGTTATGCGTGAAGAGCCTCTTGATCCTACTCTTGAGGTCCTTCCCGATGAAAATGCATGGTAATTAGGAGGAATTAATTTGAAACTTCTTAAAAAATTAGCCATTATAATTCCAGGTTTTTTTGTGGCTACACTTGTGATTTATTTCTTCAACCTTGACATGAAACTCATGACATATGTTGTTGAGCCATTCCTGCAGAAGATTTACGATAGCAGAAAACGTGATTATTACGTGTAATTCATAAAAAAGTACTCACAATTATATCAGGTAAAAAAGTACCGGAAAGTCTCTCTTTTAGAGGCTTTCCGGTACTTCAATTTTTGTGAAATGTCAAACGTTATCGCTTGTCATTAAGTTCCCTTTGTATTTTCTACTTCACTGAGCATCATTGAACCTATAATCAGGAGAGCGCCTACTATTCCGTATATCCCCAGCGGCTCTTTTAAAACAAGAGCAGAAAGCAGAACAGAAACAGCGGGGTCAGCATATGCAAATATCGCCACAGTCTGTGCCTTCAGCTTTGTTATGGAGCCAAAATAAATTATATATGCAATTCCCGTATTAAGTATTCCTATAATTATAAGTACAATCCAAGCAGTTGTGTTCATATCTGTTTTTTGGCTGAATCCATTTTTTGCTAATACATAAAAGAAAAGGCATACCGATGCTATTGCAAGCTGTACGAGGGTTTTATCAAGAGCAGATATATCTTTAACCTGACGTGAACAGATTACGATACTAGCATATATTAAAGCCGCTAGTAGTCCCATTGCTATTCCTCGGGGGCTAGTAATTCCTTTATCTGAAATAACACCCGACACCAAAACCATGCCAATGATAGCCGTCACAACACAAATTATTTTTCTTGTGCTAAGTTTTTCTTTAAAGATAACAGGAGATACCAAGATAACAATAACCGGTGCCATATAGTAGCAAAGTGAAGCTTTTGCTACTGTTGCATACATACATGCTTCAAAATAACATATCCAGTTAAAACCTAGCAGTATACCTACAATCAGAATCCATTTAAAATTTTTCTTTACTGCCGTTGCATCAATTTTTTTACCTGTTAAAAGAATAAATAGATATATAAAAACACTTCCTATAACAGCCCGTACAAATGATACCATTTCTGAAGAAAGAGGGACATAACGTTTAAGGATACCCGTTGTTCCGTAAAGTGCCATAACTGCAACATAAAGTATTTTTTCTTTTGCGTTTTTCATATGTCTATCGTCTTTCCAATATTATCCTAGCATTTGCTTAATGTGTAGTTTAAGAAACTATATCATTTGCAAATAATCGCGTCAATTTAATTCTCTTTAAATGATCTGCCAGTTTCTCTCCAATTTGGCATATCATTAAAGCGTCCTTCTTTCTAGCAATGTAGCCCGAATTATCGGTGCAGAGTAGAACATTGATGCAAACTTATTTGGGAACCCACCAGATTTATCCGTTTGGAGCAGTCAGCAAAAGCGCAAGTATGTATTGGGCTATTTTATCCAAAAAGCGCACAGAAAAATTTATGTTATGTAAACTTATCCGAAAACGCAAATTAAATTATAGATAAAACAAGAGCATTAAATAGCAACTTTCAGAAAAGACTTCTGCTTTTTCAGCAATTTCTCTTGAATTAACTATAGCTGCACCTACTTTAGAACTGTTTTGGTCTTTTATATTTTTTAAATTATATCTAAAATTATGCTTATATCATGCAAACAAAATCTATCTTTATTTTGCTAATCTCACTTGATTCATTTAACCATTCTTTTTTCGCTCATAAAAAAAGAATGACTGAAAATTCAGTCATTCAGAAGTGACCCGGACGAGAATTGAACTCGTGTTACCGCCGTGAAAGGGCGGTGTCTTAACCGCTTGACCACCGGGCCTTATAAGTAGCGGCACCTGGATTTGAACCGGGGACACCACGGGTATGAACCGAGTGCTCTAGCCAACTGAGCTATGCCGCCGTATCGCTAAACAGCATTAGAATTCTAGCAAACTATTAGCCGCTTGTCAACTATAAATTTGCTATTTCATAAAATTTTTCATGTGGTAAGTATCGGATACTCAATCCGTGTTTGTATAACAAAAAGAAATGACCATCATCTACACAAAAGTTACGATGATTATTTTATTATAAATTGTCTTAATATTTTTATATGTTAAAAAACTGACGACTGAATTAACTTTTCGGATTATACCTTCACGCTCATAGTTAATTTCCTTTAGGAACTCGAACAGTGTCTGTCAAGATTTTTAATTAAAACTCTTGAACCTCATCATTTTCTATGATAATATTACGACTGTTCTTTGGAGGGCTAGCTCAGCTGGTTAGAGCGCTCGCCTCACACGCGAGAGGTCAACGGTTCGAGTCCGCTGCTCTCCACTCAGATATTATATTTCGAGCTCTTCCGCTATACGGATGAGCTCATTTTTTATGTTAGGTCTTGCGACCATTTTCTTTGCGCCGACCGCTACTGCAACGTGTGCCATAATAATATCTTCCGTATTTCCACCGCAAATTATCTCATACTTACCTATATCATCAATAAGCGATGTCAGTGTTGGATACCACTTCTGTCCGCGTTTTTGTGGCGTATCTTCAACAATTTCCGGAACCTGCTTTGTTCCAATCCCTCCAAGGTAACTGTAAAGACTCAATCCCAGAGATTTTGCTGCGGCTTTAGCTACTGCGAACGAAGCTGCAAGTGTTGCATTAGTACCTAGTCTTTTGCCGTTATCCCCGTCAATTTCCATAAGCAAATAATCTATATATGTCTGGTCCAGAGCATTAAGTCCTGTAAGAGCTTCTGCAATTTCCGTATCCACATTTCTGGCAGCAAGTGAAGGATCTTTACCATCCACCATTTTTGCACTTACCTGTGCTGTTCCGACAGTACCATCATCAAGACACACTTCAACCTCTATTGTTTTTGCGCCTTCCAGGTTATACACCTCACGTGACACAACATCCATTATTTCAAAGTATTCTTTCATGACAACAAGAGCTCCTTTTCTATCTTTCTTATTTTATAAGTATACTCTATATAGACCAAAAAATAAAGAAAAAGGGATGCGCCATTTTCAGGTGCATCCCTTAATATATGTAATCTTCGGGGGATTACTTCTTTGCAAGACCTTTCTGGCGTGCATACTCTGCAGCACCGAGAGCGCCCATCAGCTGAGGGTCAGTCTTGAGGTTAACGACTTTGA
>R06__coassemble_223_pt1 | contig 21590 bp, 24 predicted proteins | sample R06__metabat2_high_PE_044 | metagenome-assembled genome bin R06
CCATACCTGCGCTACAATAAATACCACCGCAAAGAGAACAAACACCCATTCTTTTTTCTTTAGGTACTTGAGTAATTTGAACATTGCAATTTCCTTTCTGTTGACACAACATTTAGAACATGATATATTAAGTCTGTTTAATGAGACATTTTGTATCAGCAAGTAGGCATTATAGGCAGAGCAAATCATAAAATCAATAGGCTTAACGAAAATGAGACAAATGGAGGGAAATTTGTATCATGATAAAAAATGAAGGCTATTCCGTAAAACGCGAAATCATGAAAGGCTTTATGCAGCTCATGACCGAGAAATCATACATGGATATTACGGTCACTGATATCGTAAACGAAGCCGGAATTGCGAGAGCTTCCTTTTACAGGAATTTTAATTCTATCTATGATGTAATAGAAACACTTGCAGATGAAGTTGTTGACGACCTGGAGGAGGACGTCTTCCCGGTTCTGGAAGGAAATGACGAACGAAAATACCGGGAGCTTTTATTCAACTATTTTTACCGTTTTAAGAGACAGCAAAAAAATATCGAGCCGCTTCGTTTTGAAAATTTGTCTGTCATATTTACAGAACTGGATAAAAAAACAGAGCAGAAAGCATCGACGCTTTCTGCCGAAACAATCAGGGATAAATACTGTATAGCCGCGAAAATTGGTCTGATAAACCATATTGCAAAAAAATGGATGGATACCGGTGCTAAGGAGACACCGGAAGAAATAATTGACTATATTATGTCATTTATCACCAAATTTTAAGATGGAACAGTAAATAACGCTGTCCTCTCCACTATTGAAACAAGCAATACCGCTGACAACTTCTTTTGTCAGCGGTATTGCTTTATATAAAATATTATTTTTCTACCCAGTTATCTTCATCATCAATGTCAATGATGGTTGGCTTGTTTCTTGGCCTTTCAAATCCTTTTCTGAGTCCTGCTGCAGGTGATTGTTTAGGTTCAGCCTCATCCGTCTTTTTAGCAGTTTCTTTTGTATCGCTTTCCTTTGACTGTGCTTCATTTGTATCGTTAACAGCCGAAGTACTTACACTGGAAGATACCTCATACTCACTACTTGTTCTGAATTTTGCCTGAGTTGACCTTACCGTTTCAAGAGCCTCAGCAAGCTGCTTTTCGCTGTCTCTCATGATTTTATCAACATACTCGCCGGCTACACGCTTAAGCTCTGCGCTCCTCTTTTCAGCAAGTTCAAGTATGTCCACAGCTCTCTGCTTTGCTATTTTCAATACTTCCTGCTCATTTACAAGCCTTTCAGACTCTTCCTCAGCATTTTTTCTTAATGCCTCAGCTTCTCTTTTTGCATTGCCTATAAATTCATCCCTTGCACTTACAAGCCTTTTTGATTCGGCAATTGAGGTGGGAAGGTTTGCCTTAATATCATTAATTATGTCTATTGCTTTTTCTCTTTCTATAATGCACTTATCGTTACCAAGAGGCACACCCCATGCTTCATTTACCATACCATAGAGAATATCAAGCAGTTCAATTATGTCGTTATTGTTTTCCATTATTTCCTCCAAGTTTCTGCCTTACGCATTATGTCATCAACTATTTCGCAGGGTATAAGCTCAGAAATATCCGAACCATATGAAGCCATTTCCCTTACAAGGGAAGACGAAATAAACGTATACTTAATCTCCGACATGAGGAACATTGTTTCCAGATTCGGATTTATACTTTTATTTATAAGATTCATTTGCGACTCGTACTCGAAATCAGAAACAGCCCTAAGTCCCTTGACTATAACAGCATTAGGGAATTTTTGAACATATTCGGCCAAAAGTCCGCTGTCTGATTCAACCTTCACATTGCCGAATCTCGCCGTTGCCCGTTTAACCATATCCACACGTTCTTCCACAGTAAACATCGGTGATGTTTTTGAGGCGTTATGCATTACACAAACTACAACTTCATCAAATATCTTTGATGCTCTTTTGATTATATTCAGATGTCCAAGTGTTATCGGGTCAAAGCTACCCGGACAAATTGCAGTACTCATATAGATGCTCCCCTGGTAAATGTAGTAATTTTAACTTTTCCGTATCTGTATTCCCTTATTTTTCTATATGGTTCCTTCATTTCGGGAACATTTTTCTCTATACGGCACTCTACTGCAATTATACCACCTACACTCAATATGTCAAATTCATTGATTGTATTAAGTACATCTTCATAAAGCATTGAATCATAAGGAGGATCTATAAAGATAAGATCAAATTTATTTCCTCTTTTCAAATATGATACAGCGTCTGTCCTTATAACTTCCCCTTCAAATCCGCATATCTTGAGATTTTCTTTTGTAAGCTTAATAGACGCCGGATCATTATCGGTGAAAACAACTTTTGCTGCGCCTCTGCTAAGAGCCTCTATTCCAAGTTGTCCGCTACCGGAAAATAAATCCAGGACTCTTCGTCCCTCCACATCATTCATAAGAATATTAAACAATGCTTCTTTAACATTATCAGTAGTCGGTCTTACATCATAATTAGAAGGGGTTTTAAGTTTTCTCCCCCTGGCCGTCCCCGTTATTACTCTCATAGTACTCTTTAATCGCCTTTGCCGTATTTTTAGGTACAACTTTTGATAATTCTTCAAAACTTGCTTCTTTTATTGCTTTAACAGTTTTAAATGCTCGCAGCAGCTGTGCTTTTCTTTCTTTTCCTACTGTAGGAATCTCATCAAGTTCTGACCCGTAATTTTCATATCTTAATGTCCGCTGGTATTCTATAGCAAATCTATGGGTTTCTTCCTGAATTCGTCCTATCAAGGAAAAGAGGCTCTGCACTCCTGAAATTCCTATTTCCTCACCATTTGGTGTAACAAGCGCTCTTGTCTTATGATGGTCGTCTTTCACCATACCAAATACCGGTACATCAATTCCAGCACTCATAAGAGCATTTCTTGCTGTATCAGCATGAACAGAACCCCCATCTATAAGCAGAAGATCCGGTAATGGAAGGAAATGTTCATCACCATCTGCCGCTCTTTTAAATCTTCTGTATACTGCCTGATACATTGATGCGTAATCGTCACGCACTTCCATATCTTTAATACGGAATTTTCTATACCCTTTTTTATAAGGAATGGCATCATTAAAACATGTCATTGCAGCCACAATTCCGGTATCTCCGAGATTTGATACATCAAATGCCTCTATTCGTCTTGGTGTTTCATCGAGTCCAAGCATCTTACCAAGCAGTTCAAGTACTTTAATGCTCTTGTTATATTTTTGCTCGTTATCAAGAGTTTCTTCTCTTTTAAGATTTCTTTCCGCCCAGCCGGAGCTTACTCGCTGCTCGTTATGAAGACTTTCTATGCTCTTTATTCTGTCTCTCAATGTTGCGGCATATTCAAAGTTAAGTTCGTCCGATGCCTTAAGCATCTTTTCTCTAAGAGAGGATATCAGCTGTTCGGAATTTCCGTCAAGAATCATGCAAGCTTGCTCGATACGTTTATTATACTCATCTTTATCAAGTGTTTTGCACCAACCGTCACACAGCCCGATATTATAATTTATGCATGTTCTGCTCTGTGGAAAACTCTTAGCACAGTTTGGTAGCTTCAAAGCTTCATTTACCGAATTTATTATTTCCCTGCTGACAGCTCTTCCGCCGTAAGGGCCGAAGCTTCTACCTGTTTTTTTGTTGCTGATAATAAATGATGGCCACTCTTTTTTTGTATCAAGACATATAAACGGGTATCCCTTATCATCTTTCAGAAGAATATTATAATGAGGCTGATGTTTTTTTATCAGCGCATTTTCAAGCATCAGCGCCTCAAATTCGCTTTTAACAAAAATAACATTAAAATCTGCTATTTTTTCAATCATTGCCTCAACCTTGGCCTCATGTGCTCCACGAAAATATGAGCTCACCCTGTTTTTAAGTTTTTTCGCCTTGCCTACATATATAACGGTCTTATTTTCATCCATCATAATGTAAACGCCGGGCTCAAGAGGCAGATTATTTGCTTTTTCCCTTAAAGAAGAAAGATTTTCGTTCACAGTGCAATTTCCTTTTCCTTGTCGTTATCTTTGGAAAATGCACACCACAATGTAACTGTCGCTATAACAATAACACTGCCTATAAGAGCTATAATTCCAGGCCTTTCACCGTCAAAAATCATAACCCATACAGGGTTTAAAAGTGGTTCTATAACTCCAAGCAAACAACATGCAAGAGGCGGGCAATATTTAGTCGATTTAACATAGAGAATATACGAAATACCAAGTTGAAAAACGCCAAGTATAAGTATAAAACTCACAGTAGATACGGTTATGACCGGCTTCGTCGCAATAACCCATGGAAAACCGACTACTGCAGTTACAATTTGACCTATTAAGGCAGCAGAAAATCTGTTATCACCTTCGATATCTCCTATGGCAACATACATTCCTGCCATAAACATACCTGCAGACACTGCTACAAAATTTCCAAGCATGTATCCTCCCTTAATTCCGTCAAGGAAGCACAGTGCGACACCAAACAATGTGAAAAATACCGTCACTGCATCTCTTTTCCTTATTTTCTGCTTGTATAAAAGAGCAGAATAAATAAGAACAAAAACAGGGGATGTAAACTGAAGGACTATGGCATTCGACGCTGTCGTAAGCTTATTGGATACTGTGAATGCCAAATATGTAAGTCCCGCCAAGAGTCCTGCAATCAGATTTTTCCCGTTTATGGTAAAATGTATTTTTTTTAGCGCCATATATATAGCAATTGTAGTTGCTGCAATAATGCTTCTAAGTGATGCAATCGCAAATCCGTTCCACGGAAGTTTTTTCATAAAAATACCTGCTATGCTCCATAATGTTGCGCATATCAGCATTTCAATTATAGCTTTTGTTTCTTTTTTCATTTCCAAATTAAAAAAATAGGCGTGCATTAATTTGCACGCCTTTAATAATTTCTTTTGCTTACTCGTTAAAGTCAGAGTCAATAAGTTCTGAGAGTGTGTTTATTGCATCATCCTCATCGGAACCATCAGCTATAAGAGTAATTGTAGTTCCCTTTACAATGCCGAGTGAAAGTACTCCGAGAAGGCTCTTTGCATTTACACGACGTTCATCCTTTTCAACCCAGATGCTGCTCTTAAATTCGTTAGCTTTCTGAATAAAGAAGGTTGCAGGTCTTGCATGCAATCCAACCTGATTGTTAATAACAACTTCTTTGCTTATCATTTTTTGAGCTCCTTACAGACTTCTTTTATCGTACTACTAATTTAGCAAACTTTCCTAAAAAAATCAACATAATTTGTGCATTTCTTTACTTTGCACATATATTTGCAATCAATACTGCTATTTAATCTTCAACTCCACAACTGTCACACCACTTTCACCCTCACCAAAGGCTCCAAGTCTGAATGACTTTACGATTTTATTGCGCCTTAACATCTGATGAATTGCCGTGCGAAGGGCTCCTGTTCCTTTACCATGAATTATTCTGACAGGGCTTAGCTTTGCCATAAGAGCATTATCTAAATACTGCTCTACAACACTTACAGCTTCAATAGATTCCATACCTCTTAAATCTATCTCGCTCGGAACAGTGGCCGACCTAAGCGTTACATTTGATGTGGACTTTACTTTTTCCTTTTTCGGTTTTTCTCCTTCAAGCAAAAAAACATCATCAGGAGATGCATTTACTGTCATAATGCCGGCGCGAATTGTAATTGTATTTTCTGAAGATACTTCAATCACTTCGCCCTTTATTTTCATTGATTTAATTTCCACAACATCTCCTATTCGAAGATTGCGGCTGGATTTTCTGGTATCTTCCTCAGCATTTGTTTTAAGAAAAGTCTCTTCACGCTTATTGAGTCTTCGGCGAAGCTCATTTCTTGCATCGTTAATCTCTCTGGCGCTCTGCTCTTCATTAATATGCTTTTTCATTTCGTCAAGCTCACGAAAAACGTCTTCCGCAGTTTGTCTTGCCTGACGTATTATCTCATCTGCCTCTCTTTTTGCCTTTAGATCAGCCTTTTCAAGTCTTACCTCAAGTTCAGCCTTGATTTTTGAAGCTTTGAGATTTTTCTGCTCCGCATCACGGAGTTTTTTCTCTGCATCCTCACGCTGCTTTTCAAGTTCAAGTCTTGTACGTTCAAGATTTTCTATTGTAGTTTCAAAATTTGCATTACCCTGGTCCATTCTGGATTTAGCATCATCAATTATCTCATCAGGCAAGCCCAACCTTCTCGATATTGCAAATGCATTGGATTTTCCGGGTATCCCTATAAGCAGTTTATACGTAGGCTTCAATGTTTCAACGTCAAATTCACATGACGCGTTTTGAACGCCCTCTTCATTTGTAGCATAAATTTTAAGCTCGGTGTAGTGCGTTGTCGCAACAACAAGTGAACCCTTATTTCTAACCTTTTCAATTACCGAAACTGCAAGTGCTGCACCTTCTGCAGGGTCAGTACCTGCCCCAAGCTCATCAAATAGGACAAGCGACTTTTCGTCACACTCTTCTATTATACTTACAATATTTTTCATGTGTGATGAAAAAGTCGAAAGGTTCTGCTCTATGCTCTGCTCATCACCAATATCTGCAAAAACATGTGAAAATATAGGCATATTGCTGCCATCTGACACTGGTATATGAAGTCCGCACTGATACATGAGAGACAAAAGTCCGATTGTTTTAAGTGTTACAGTCTTTCCTCCGGTATTCGGCCCGGTAATTATAAGTGTGTTAAATTCATTGCCAAGTACAACATCTATCGGAACAACAATATCCTTGTTAAGGAGTGGATGTCTAGCTCTTTTAAGTATTATTCCCTTTTCTTCACAGCTCGGAGCACAGCAGTCCAATCTATATGACAGTTTTGCCTTCGCAAAAATAAAATCAAGCCGCGTCAATATCACATAATCCGACTCAATCGATGAAGAAAACTCTGCACATTCTGCTGAAAGCTCTGCCAAAATTCTTTCAATCTCGGCCTTTTCCTTAACTGCAAGTTCACGCAGCTCATTATTTGCCTTAACCGCACCCATCGGTTCAACGAAAAGAGTTGCGCCGGTCGACGAAACATCATGTACAAGACCCGGGATTTCAGAACGTCTTTCAGCTTTTACGGGAACAACATATCTCCCCGACCGCATCGTTATAATATTTTCCTGAAGAGCTTTGGCATAGCTTGGCGATGAAATAATCTTCTGAAGCGAATCCCTGGCCCTAGCAGATGCTGCGCGCATTTTACGCCTTATATCCGCAAGATCAGCTGATGCGCTGTCTGAAATATCATCTTCAGTAATAATCGATGTAAAAATTTTCTCTTCTAAAAATTTGTTAGTGCCAAGTGCATTAAAAAGATAATCTATGCTTGTTCTTTCTTCTTTATCATCTGCAATATACGCCTTTGCTGTCCTTGCATTTTTCAAAACTCCTGCAATACCCAGAAGTTCTCTGGTATTTAAACTTCCTCCAAGACGAGCACGCTCAAGACAAGGTCTTATATCCTTAATAAGAGAAAATGAAGGTGATCCCCTCAGCGTCATAAGACGGCATGCACTTGTTGTCTCATCAATTGATGAAAGCACATCTTCCCTGTATTTTTTAGGTCTCAGTTGAAGACACATTTCTTTGGCAGTATCACTGACTGCTTCTGCGCTGAGCATTTTCAGCACGCTGTCAAGCTCAAGCGTATATAATGATTTTTCAGAAAAATCCGTGTACATTATAATTTTTTCCAATAATCCAATGTTCCTGGATATCTCCCGTTATGATTTACGAAATATTTTTCAGATGCATCCGAAAAATATTTAAGTGACTCACCATTAAGATCTTCCGGTATAAATGATTTTGCACCGGAGGAAATTGTCTTTTTTATTGCCTCAAGTGACATATCATCAAGATGTTCTACCATTCCAAACGATGAATTATAACAATATCTGCAGCAGATATGTCCTGTTTCAATGCAGAGCATCGGCTCATCTGCCTTTATCTTTCCACACACCGGACATCTTTCAACATCAGGTGTATATCCCATAAGGCTAATAAGTCTCATTTCGAAAGCAGCCTTTATCATAAGAGGATTGTGCATTTTTCTAGACAGTGCATAAAGACTGTTTAAAAGTAACTGCAAAAGTTTTTTGTCCGGTGCATTCTCCTGAGTCGTCATTTCGATGCATTCTGCAAAATAACATCCCAGCGCATAGTCTTTAAAATTCAGTCTTAAGTCCTTAAAGTCTTCCTTTATCTGGGCTTCTTTTACTGTCGTTCTTCCCTTATTTGCATAAAAACTCATATCCGAATATGTCAAAAGCTGGGTTGATGCACTCAGTTTGCTGTTTTTTCTCAATGCACCCGGTGCTTTAGCCGTAATTTTCCCATAATCGGATGTCAGTATTGTGAGGATTCTGTCAGCTTCTTTATATTTCACCTCACGCAGCACAATGCCGTCACTATTGGTAAATGCAGAGCTCATCGATCCGGTGTGTAGCCAAAATTTTTAAGTTGCATTTCCGAATCACGCCAGTTTTCCTTTATTTTAACCCAGGTCTGCAAAAACACTTTAGTGTCGAGGAATTTTTCCATATCTTCCCGTGCATGACTTCCTATCTTCTTAAGCATTTCGCCGTTTTTACCTATTATAATTCCTTTGTGGCTGCTCTTTTCGCAATAGATTGTTGCATCTATCTCGATGACCCCATCATCACGTTCTGAAAATTTCGTAATTTCAACAGCTGTACCGTGTGGGATTTCCTTGTCGAGATGGCGAAGGATTTTCTCTCTTATAAGCTCTGCGCATATCTGTCTTTCAGGCTGGTCGGTAATCATATCGTCATCATAAAAATGAGGACTCTCTACAGCATACTTGTCCATCTCTTCAAGAAGAACATTCAAACCATCATGTGTTTTTGCGCTTACCGGAATTACAGAAGCAAAATCAAATACACTGCTGTATGCGGCAATTACAGATAGGATTTTTTCTTTTTCAACAGTATCTATTTTATTAATTACAAGTATTACCGGAACGTCGGCACCACGGAGTTTTTCTATAAGTGCCGCCTCTCCCGGACCTATTTCTGAAACAGGCTCAACGAGAAAAAGAATACAGTCAACATCTGCAACGCTTTCTTTTACAACATTTACCATATAATCGCCTAGCTTGTTCCTCGGCTTTATAAATCCCGGTGTATCAATTAAAACAAACTGTGTATCGTCGTGATTCACAATTCCGGTAATACGGTTTCTTGTTGTCTGAGGCTTGGACGACACAATAGCAATTTTTTCACCGACCAGAGCATTTGTAAGCGTGGATTTTCCTACATTTGGTCTTCCACATATTGTTATCATTGCGCACTTTGTCATAAATCAATCTCCCATTATAGCCTTTTCATGATCTCGCATTTCTTTTTTCATCGGTCCTTCATCCACATGATCATATCCGAGAAGGTGCAAAACAGAATGTACTGTTAGATACATTATTTCTCTTTCAAATCCGTGCCCGAATTCCTGACCCTGCTCCTCACATCTTTTGACATTTATCATCATGTCTCCAAGAAGCATCTTACCTGTTCCCATTTCCTCTTCTCCCAAAGGAAATGACAGCACATCAGTCGCTGCATCAACACCACGGAACTCTTTATTCAAAGCATGAATTCCCTCATCATCCGTAAGCATGCAGGAAATAACACAGTTATCTTTTTTTTCATATTCCAGGGCCATCAGTGCTGCTTTTTTTATTAAATATGCAGCATTTCTGTGACCTAGTCCGCTCATCTGGCGACTTACATATATTTCATTTTCTGTTTTCATATCTATCATATGCCTCTACAATTTTCTGTACAAGTCTGTGTCTTACAACATCCGCGCCGGTAAGAGTACATATTTCAACTTCATCTATTCCCTTAAGCACTTTCATTGCAACTTTCAATCCGCTCATCTTGTCATCCGGAAGATCTATCTGGGTTATATCTCCCGTAATTACCATTTTTGAGTTAAATCCAAGACGAGTTAAAAACATCTTCATCTGTTCACGTGATGTATTTTGAGCTTCATCAAGAATTATAAAGCTATCATCAAGCGTTCTGCCTCGCATATACGCAAGAGGTGCTACTTCAATATTTCCACGCTCCAGATATTTCTGATACGTTTCAGGACCAAGCATATCAAAAAGTGCATCATAAAGAGGCCTCAAATAAGGGTCGACCTTACTTTGGAGATCGCCGGGTAAAAATCCGAGTCTTTCACCTGCTTCAACTGCAGGACGCGTAAGGATAATTCTGTTAACTTCTTCTGCACGAAATGCCGCAACTGCAGCAGCAACTGCTAAATAGCTTTTTCCTGTACCTGCAGGTCCAATACCTACAGTAATTATATTCTTTTCAATAGACTCGCAATATGCCTTCTGGCCAAGTGTTTTCGGTTTAATAGGCTTTCCATTTGCAGTAATGCAGATTACATCTCCTGCAAGTTCACCTATTTTCTCTTCTTTACCGTTTTTAACAAGACCAAGAATATACCTTACGTTCTGATCGTTTATTGCCTCACCTTTGGCTGCAAGTGAAAGAAGACCTCCAATCGCTTTTTCAGCCGTCATAACATTTTCAGCCTCGCCACATATATGAATCATATTATCACGATCAAGTACCTTAACTCCCGTCTCATCTTCTATTATCCGAAGATTTCGGTCAAAGGAACCAAATACTGCTATTACATCTTCAAGTCTTTCGACTTCTATAGTTCTTTCTATCATGAATTCTGCTCCCAATTATGCAAATGAAAATACAATTCCGATAAATGCCGAAAACGCAATGAATATAATCGGGTGAAATTTTTTAACTTTGGGCACATACCTTGTGAGTATAAACAGTACTAACGCAAGTATCAGCCCTTTATAATTAAGTATACCATCTCCGAAAAGAGAGATTTTTCCAACCAGCAGTCCCGCCGCAGCAATTAATCCTATTGAGCATGAACGAAGCCCATAAAATGCTGCATCAACATACTTGTTACTTCTAAACTGCTGCAGAATTTTAGCAATTATTAGTATGATAATAATACTTGGCGCAACAAGTCCAAGCGTTGCACAGATTGCACCGGGTATACCGCAAGTTGTAAAACCAACATATGTCGCCATATTTACGCCTATAGGCCCGGGAGTAGATTCTGAAACTGCTATCATATCCGCTAGTTGTTCAGATGTAAACCAGCCTGTGTTTTCGCTCATCTCATACAGAAACGGAAGTGTTGCCATGCCTCCGCCAACAGAGAAAAGTCCTGTTTTAAAAAACTCTAAAAAGAGTCTTAGATATATCATTTCCCACGCACCCCCATATTAGTAAGGATTATCCCGATTAGGGCACATGCTATTACAAATACAACTGGTGATATATCAAAGAAAAACGATAATGCAAAAACCGCAACAACCAGTACTACTGAAGCCTTATCTTTTATAGCTCCTTTCCAGAGCTTGATAACAGAGTTCAAAATAAGAACAAAAACACATACTCTTATACCGGCAAATGCACTTTTCACATACACATTGTCAGAAAAATTGGAAATCAGCGCCGCAATTAGAGTAATAATTACAAGCGATGGGAAAATCATCCCAAGCGTAGCTGCAATTCCTCCTAATATACCGCGCTCTTTCCGTCCTATAAATGTTGCGGTATTTACCGCAATTATACCCGGTGTACACTGACCCACCGCATAGTAATCCAAAAGCTCCTCATTTGAGGCCCAGGAATGCTTTTCAACAATTTCGCGCTCCAGAATAGGGAGCATGGCGTATCCTCCGCCAAAAGTCATAACACCGACTTTGGCGAAGGATATGAACAATTCAAATAAACTTGTTTTTTTGTCTTTCAATTTTTTAATGATTCGGCATATGAAGCATACTTTTCAATCTTCTCATCGCATTCTGCTTTATTTTCGCCTCTTGCAAGAATATAAACCTTTATCTTTGGTTCTGTTCCTGAGGGACGTACAATAAAGTTTGTCTCATCTGCAAGTTCAAAATAAAGCACATTTGAACCAGAAAACGGAGTGCTGCCTACTTCTCCAAGACCTGAAACATAGATTTTACCGTCTGAATAATCGCGTACACGTACTACATCGGTACCTGCAATCTGCGACGGAATCTCATTTCTAAGACCATCCATGATATTTTTCATTTTCTCAAGTCCGTCAAGACCCGGCATAACCAGATTAAGCGTTTTTTCCCAGAAATATCCGTATTTTTCATACAGTTCATCGATTGCATCGGCCAATGTCTTACCTTCAAGATAATAATGACAAGCCATTTCAGCAACCATCATCGATGCAGTAACAGCGTCTTTATCTCTTACATAGTCGCCCATCATATAGCCGTAGCTCTCTTCAAAGGCAAATATATACTTATGTGAATTTTCGGCATCCCATTTATTTGCAAGCTCTGCCATAAATTTAAAGCCGGTAAATGTTTCTTCAAAGTAAACATCATTCTTTTCAGCCACAGCTCTGGCCATTGCTGTTGAAACGATTGAGCACATCGCTCCCGCATTTTCCGGCATTTTTCCGGTTGCTTTCTTGGCGGTAATAATATAGTCAAGCAAAAGTACTCCCATCTGGTTTCCTGTAATGACTCTGTACTCTCCGTCCTTGCCGCGAACCATAACACCAATTCTATCAGAATCCGGGTCAGTTCCGATTATAAGGTCTGAACCTATTTCCTTAGCAAGATCAACTGCCAGATAAAATCCCTCAGGATTTTCAGGATTAGGGCTTACAACCGTCGGGAAATTTCCATCGAGAACCATCTGCTGCTCAACCGGATAGAGATGCTTTATTCCAAGTCTCTTAAGTGCTTCCGGAACAAGTTTATAACCGCAGCCATGAAATGGAGTGTAAACTATTTTAAGGTCGTCAGCTGCTTTTTTGACTGATTCTGTATCTATTGCCTCACCCAGAACGCGCTCTAAAAATGCCTCGTCTGTCTCTTCACCTATTATTTCAATTTCTCCGCTTTTAACAGCTTCTGAAAAATCGCAGGTCTTGTATGATGCAAAGATATCATTTTCTTCCATTCTGAGGGCTATAGCCTCTGCTTTATGCGGTGGAAGCTGTGCTCCGTCTGACCAGTAAACTTTATATCCATTGTACTCTTTCGGGTTATGCGATGCGGTGATATTGAGTCCAGCTGCACATCCATAGTACAGCACAGCAAAGCTAAGTTCCGGGGTTGGGCGAAGTTCATCAAATATGCGAACGTGAATTCCGTTTGCAGCCATGACACATGCCGCTTCTTTTGCAAACTCAGTACCATTTAATCTGCAGTCGTGGGCAATTACTATTCCCTTTTTCATTGCTTCTTCACCTTCTGCGACTATAACGTCTGCAAAGGACTGAGTAGCATGACGAATGACATGAATATTCATGTTATGAAGACCGACCTTCATCTGACCGCGAAGGCCTGCAGTGCCGAATTCCAATGGTGCATAGAAACGATTCTCTATCTCCGTTTCATCTTCCGAAATGGAATTGAGCTCATTCCATTCCTCTTCGCTCAGTGCAGGAGAATCCATCCAGCGTTGATATTCTTCTTTGTAATTGTAAGTTTTCACTTGTGGTACACCGACCCTTCATTAATTTTAAAAGCTCTGTATATCTGTTCACTTAACATCACTCTGGCGAGATGATGTGGAAACGTCATATCCGACATGGAGAGCAACATATCTGCTCTCATTTTTACATCACTTGAAAGTCCGTATGAACCTCCAATTATAAATATAATTTCTGATGTTCCGTTAACTGCTATATTTTCAAGTTTTGAAGCCAGCTGTTCAGAGGAGAGTTTTTTGCCCTCTATTGCCATTGCAATCACGTAGGCCTGCTTTGTGAGATTTTTCATAACAAGGACTGCTTCTTTATCCAATGTGCTTTCCTGTATCTCTATAAGTTCCAAACGGCAGTAGGCACTGAGACGCTTTGCGTATTCGTTATAGGCATCGATATAAAATTTTTCTTTCATCTTGCCTACACAGATAAGTTTAATGTTTATCATAATCACTCAAAAAGGAGTGTCGGCTCTGACACTCCTTAAACTACAGAAAGGATTTTTTCTCCGTCAGGATTATCCGGATAATCAACAATTTTAATATCTGCGCCAAGATTCTGAAGCTTTTCTACAAAGTTCTCATAACCGCGCTCAATATAGTGACAATCCTCAATTATTGTCTCACCTTCGGCACATAATCCTGCAATAACCATTGCTGCGCCCGCTCTCAAATCGCAGGCATTGACAATTGCACCCGTTAAATGAGAATTTCCCTCAATAACAGCAACCTTGCCGTCTACATGTACTTCAGCACCCATTTTTCTGAGTTCATTACAATATTTGAATCTGTTATCGTAAATACCTTCTGTAATAATGGATGTACCATCTGCATGACAAAGAAGTGATGCCATCTGAGGCTGCATATCTGTCGGGAATCCGGGATATGGCAAGGTCTTGATATTCACCTTTTTCAGATGTCCGCTACTGCGAACAAGAACCGTGTCATCAATCTCCTGAACTATTGTACCTGTTTCCCTGAGTTTTTCACTTATACACTCAAGATGCTTCGGAATAACATTCTTTATAAGGACCTCTCCGCCCGTGGCAGCTGCAGCAACCATATATGTTCCAGCTTCAATCTGGTCGGGAATTATCGAGTAGAACCCACCATGAAGAGATTCTACACCATTAATTTTAATAGTATCTGTACCCGCTCCACGGATATCTGCACCCATTGAGTTTAAGAAGTTTGCAAGATCTACTATATGGGGCTCTCTTGCCGCATTTTCTATAATTGTTCTTCCCTGAGCAAGGACTGCCGCTAGAATAATATTCATAGTAGCGCCGACAGATACCTTATCGAGATAAATAAGCGTACCATGAAGTTTTCCGTCTTCTGCTTCAGCTTCTATAAAGCCATGCTCTATCTTTACATTGGCCCCAAGCGCTTCGATTCCCTTAATATGCTGATCAATAGGTCTTACTCCGAAATTGCACCCGCCTGGCATTGTCGTTTTAGCTTTTCCAAAACGTCCGAGCATTGCCCCTATCAAATAATAAGATGCACGGATTTTACGCATCAAATCATATGGTGCATCATTGAAATTTACATCCGTGCAATCTATATCTATTGTCTTATTATTTATAAATCTAACTTTTGCTCCAAGGTCGGAAAGTATCGTAAGGAGCATATCAGTATCACTGATATGCGGCATATTCTCAATGCGACAGACTCCGTTAACAAGAAGCGCCGCAGGGATTATAGCAACGGCAGCGTTTTTTGCACCGCTGATCGTAACTTCTCCGTTTAAACTTTTTCCACCATTAATAACGTATTTTTCCATAACAAATTTATTATATCATAATAATTTATCAGATGCCACTAAAATTGCAATTATGCTCTTGGCATCGGAAATTTCACCGCTCATAACCATAGATTTAAGTTCCTTAAGCGGATATTTGACAACATTTAAAAATTCATCTTCATCCGGATGTGACTGTCCTGCATGAAGGCCTGTGGCAATATATATGTGAAGAAGTTCTGTAGAGTATCCCGGAGAGAGAACCGTTTTTCCGAAATACTTGAAATTATCCGCTGAAAACCCTGTTTCTTCTGAAAGTTCCCTTACAGCGCACACATAGTGGTCTTCTCCCCTTTCCAGTTTCCCTGCAGGAATTTCCAGAATTTCCTGCCCAATAGGATAACGGAACTGTTTTACCATATAGCAGTTAAGTTCATCATCTATTGGAAGTATTCCGACTCCACCGGGGTGATCAACCACTTCTCTTTTGACAATATCTCCGTTAATAAGTTCCGCTCTGTCCAAATAAACATTTACTATGACACCATTATACTTAGTTTCGCCATCAATTCTTGTTTCTTTAAGTTCCATATATGTTTCTCCGAACATTCAAGTTTACATAATGTTGATTAAGTATAGCATATTTAAACTTATATTGCTACACATTCTTTACAAAATCTTCTTTAATTTTAATACCATGCATGGTATATTGATTACATGAGTGATAAATCTGCAAAAAAAGAAATTGCAACAAACCGCAAAGCATTTCACGATTATTTTGTGCTTGAGCATTATGAAGCCGGTATCGAACTTGCCGGAACGGAAGTCAAATCAATCCGTGAAGGACAGCTAAATCTTAAAGATTCATACTGCATGATAAAAAATGGTGAAATCTGGGTACGTTCCATGCATATAAGCCCTTATGAAAAGGGTAATATATTTAACAAGGATCCGGTTCGTCCTAGGCGTCTGCTGATGCATAAGCGTGAAATTCTCAAGCTCAATGCGCGTATTATGCAAGAAGGTGTTGCACTTATTCCGCTAAGTGTTTATTTCTCTAACGGAAAAGTCAAAATAGGCCTTGGTCTTTGCAAAGGCAAAAAACTCCATGACAAGCGTAATTCTGAGGCCGAGCGCGAGTCAAAACGCGATATAGACAGAACATTAAAAGAAAGGTATTAAATACATGAGTAATCCTATTGTAACTTTTGAAATGAACGATGGCAGCATTATGAAAGCAGAGCTTTATCCCGAAGTTGCTCCGAATACTGTCAACAACTTTATTTCCCTTATAAATAAAGGCTTTTATGATGGACTTATTTTTCACAGAGTAATCCGTGGATTTATGATTCAAGGTGGTGACCCTAAAGGCTCGGGAATTGGTGGTCCAGGTTACTGCATAAAAGGTGAATTTGCACAAAACGGATTCAAAAACGAGCTTAAACATGACAAAGGCGTATTGTCGATGGCAAGAACAATGGCACCGAATTCCGCAGGAAGTCAGTTCTTTATAATGCACGACAAAGCACCTCATCTCGATGGTGCATATGCAGCTTTCGGCAAAGTAATTGAAGGTCTTGATGTTATTGACTCAATTGCAGCAGTCCGCACTGATTATAATGACAGACCGCGTGAGCCGCAGGTCATGAAAAAAGTCACTGTCGACACTTTTGGTGAGGAATATCCTGAGCCTGATAAGTGCTGATATAAATTTTGGGGATGTCACGGTTTCGACGGGGACATAGAGGCAGAAATAGCGTGCGGATGCGCTTACCATCCATAAAATGAGCAATTTTTATAAATTAAAGAACAACGATAATACTGTTCTTCTCGCTGCTTAATTAGCGAGCGTTCTGCCGATGAGGACCACGGCTTCGGTAAGGGCGTCGACTAGTGGTGAACGTGAGTATGTTAAGCTTTGCGCATACCACGCATAATGAAGCTACCAAGCTTTTGGGGGTGATTGTTCCCGCATAAGCGAGGGAATGTAAATAACAATCTGCGCACGGAGAAGTTTCTGATGAAGTGTTTTCGGACAGGGGTTCAACTCCCCTCATCTCCATTTTTTTGATTTTCAACTTTTAAGTACATAAAGCGAAGAAATCCCTTAAAAGCTAGTCTATAAAGCTAACTTTTGAGGGATTTTAATTTTTTTCCTTCGTGCAGAAAAAACTCAAAAATCAAGTTTGAATTCGTAAATTACTTCGTACTAAATCAACTATTATTTTCCTTATTTTTATTCGATCGTGCTGATACAAAGAACGGCGCCGAGGAAGGTATAATTTCGGTCGTACATTCCCTGAAATGCTGATGTAATTTTCTATATCAGTTTTTACAGAGGACATCACGATGCCGCATACAAAAACCGCCGCAACGATTATGCAAATCAGTCTGAAGTATTGTTTTTCATTTCTCCTCCAGCACGCTTGTGCAGTGAGGGCAGCGTGTTGCCGCTATGTCTATTTCTGATTTGCAGTACGGGCACTTCTTAGTAGTAGGCGCAGGGGCTTCCTTGTCGTCTCCATTAAGGCTGCTGATAGCATCCTTCGCCCTGTTCATAAGCCTCACGATCAGGAAAAGCACAATTGCCATGAGGAGGAAGTTTATCAGCGCTGCTATGAAATTTCCATACGTCAGTGTGGCAGGATTTTCAAGCTCCCCTGCCCCCAAAGTAACCTTCCAGCTCTGGAAATGAACTCCGCCTGTTATAGCACCGAGAACAGGCATAAGTATGTCGTTTACAAGAGAGTTTACGATTGTCTGGAATGCGCCGCCTATGATAACGCCAACTGCCAGATCCATAACATTTCCTTTGTTAATGAATTCTTTGAATTCAGCTATAAATTTTTTCATTTGTTTTCTTCCCCTTGCTTTTTAATTTGGTACTATTTTAGTATAACATCCGGGAAAGTACTTTTCAATTTATCCTTGCTCTTAAACTGATACCTGACCGCTCCGCACGGATGAATCCGGCGACTTCTCAAATAAGTTTGCATCAATGTTCCAATCTGCACAAATATGTGGTAAATAGTTGTTTACTAATACTTCCCGCTTGTAAATTCGCAAATATTCGTATTAGGTATTAGAAAGTTATAAAAAATTTGACATTACATCAAAATAGGGGTAATAATATTAAAAAATGATGTTGTTGGAGGTTAACGTATGAAAACAACACTGGTTATACTTGCAGCTGGTATAGGTTCTCGCTTTGGTGGTGGAATAAAACAGCTTACACCCGTCGGACCTAACGGTGAAATAATTATTGATTATTCAATTCACGACGCCATTGCTTCTGGTTTTGATAAAATAGTCTTTATAATCCGTAAAGATATTGAAAAAGATTTTAAAGAAGTTATCGGAAACAGAATCGAAAAGACCTGTGCATCTCTTGGCGTTGATGTATTTTATGCATATCAAGAACTCGACAATATCCCCATCGAATTGCCAGAAGGAAGAACAAAACCTTGGGGCACAGGGCATGCTGTTCTAGCCTGTGAAGGAATAGTAAATGAGCCTTTTGCCGTAGTAAATGCCGATGATTATTATGGAAGAAAAGGCTATAGAAAAGCTGCAGAATTTCTCAAAGAAAATAAATACGGAATGATAGCATATATTCTAAAAAACACTCTTTCCGATAACGGCGGTGTAACCCGTGGCATATGCAAAGTCGAAGATGGAAAACTCACCGGAATTAAGGAAACTCACAACATCGTCAAGAAAGATGGTGGGGCTGAGTCCGAGGGTGAAAAACTTGATATCGAATCTCTTGTATCTATGAATTTCTTCCTTTATCCGGATAATTTTATAAATGTTTTAAAAGAGGGTTTCCCTGCTTTTCTTGAAAACATGTCCAATCCGCTTAAAGATGAGTATCTTCTCCCAACAATTGCGGATGGGCTTCTTAAAGAAGGAGTCGAGCTTACTGTAATACCAACCGATGACACTTGGTTCGGTGTAACATATAAAGAGGACAAGGCATCCGTAATTGCAAGCTTCAAAGAGATGTATGAATCTGGTATTTATCCTCAAAATGATCTTTATTCAGATCTTTAAAGCTCTTCTATAATTTTTGCTTAAGTGCATATAACAAATAACAACAGTTGGCATTTTCAGTTAATGTTGACTGTTGTTTTTTATAAATTTTTATTGATTTTTACCAGACGCATTTGCTTTTAATTAATATGTCACTCTGTTATAATTTTTCTCATGAAAAAAAATAATTCTTTAATTGGTTCTTTAATGTTGTTACTGACAGCATTTGTATGGGGCTTTGCATTTATTTTTCAAAGCAAAGCAATGGATCATGTTGAGCCTATAACTTTAACTTGTGTCAGAATGTTTCTTGGTGGAGCAGTTCTTCTGCCAATATGTTTTATAATGAACAAATCGCTTAACTCTGAAGTAATCCACTCTACAATAAAAGCCGGAATCGTCTGTGGCATAGTACTTGGGGTTGCATCACTTATTCAGCAGTATGGTATCGCAAATACAAGCGTAGAAAAATCTGGATTTATATCTGCACTTTATATCGTAATTGTTCCGATTTTTGGAATTTTACAAGGAAAACGTGTAAATCTTTTTACGTGGATATGCATTATTATTGCTCTTGCAGGATTTTATCTTCTTTCTTTTACAAGCGACTTGTCCATATCTATCGGTGATTTGCTGGTTTTCATTGCAGCTATAGTTTACAGCCTTCATATAATTGTCATTGATAAATTTAATAACAACAACTGCGATGGACTTTTAATGTCTTGCATACAATTTTTGACCGCAGGTATACTATGTTTTATTCCAATGCTTGTATTTGAAAGTCCAAGTGTTTCATCATTATTGGATGCAAAACTTGATGTTCTGTATATGGGTTTAATATCCTGTGGTATAGGCTATACATTTCAAGTCCTCGGTCAAAAGCGCACGCCTCCCGTAAGAGCTTCACTTATACTTTGCCTTGAATCCTTTTTTGCGGCAGTCGGAGGATTTTTTATATTGCACGAAAGGCTGAATCCTCGTGAAATTTCAGGGTGCATTTTACTTATGACTTCCGTTATCCTTATTAATGTCTTTAAAGCAAAAGCCGAGTCTTAATGACCCGGCTTTTATCTTTTTTTATCAATCCAATTTCAAATCTCCATCTTTCACCCAACCAAGTTTTTTACATGCAAGATTTATTAGAGGACATATAATCGATGGAAGAACAACAGATATTAGTATAAGTCCTATCCAGTCATATGCTGTTACTGCAGATTTATTTCCAGTAGCAATATCGTTTATCCATCCAGTGTACACCCCAATTGGGCCAACCATCCCGCACGTTCCCATGCCGCTTGAAACAGCTGCACCGTTCATCTGTAACTTGAAAACGCATGTGGCAATCGGTCCTGTTATTGCGCTGGTTAAAGTGGGCGCAATCCATATTTTCCAGTTTTTTACAATATTGCCCATTTGAAGCATAGATGTTCCGAGGCCCTGTGATACAAGTCCTCCCCATCTATTCTCTTTAAAACTCATAACCGCAAATCCAACCATCTGAGCGCAGCATCCGGCAACAGCTGCACCACCTGCAAGACCTATCAGTCCAAAAGCTGCACATATTGCCGCAGATGAAATAGGCAGCGTAAGTGCCATTCCAACAATCACAGATACTAGTATTCCCATAAGGAAAGGTCTAAGCTCTGTTGCCCACATTATAAGATTTCCGACTTTCATGGCAGCAGATCCCAGGGCAGGCGCCCACCATGCAGAAAGAGCAATTCCGACTCCTATTGTTACAAGCGGCGTAACAAGTATATCAACCTTTGTTTCTTTAGATACAGCCTTCCCTATTTCAGATGCAAGTATTGCAATAAACAATACGGCAAGCGGACCTCCGGCTCCTCCGAGGGCATTCGCGGCAAAGCCGACTGTAATTAGTGAAAACAGCACAAGCGGTGGGGCGTTGAGCGCGTATCCTATAGCCGCAGCCATCGCAGGTCCGCTCATAGCCGAGGCAAGTCCTCCAACTGTATAAGAAACACCGCCTATAGTGGCAACATCTTTTGTTAGTACTTCAATATTAAACTGAGCACCAATAGTATTTATAATCGTTCCTATAAGAAGTGAGCAGAATAATCCCTGGGCCATAGCGCCAAGTGCATCTATAAGATATCTCTGAACAGATATTTCTATATTTTTTCTTTTCAAAAATTCTTTAAAGTTTTTCATGATTTGAAATATATCACCATTTACCGTTTATGTCGAGAATGCTCAACTTTAATTGTATAAGATATTTCTTT
>R06__coassemble_236_pt1 | contig 20985 bp, 21 predicted proteins | sample R06__metabat2_high_PE_044 | metagenome-assembled genome bin R06
AAAACTTGTAGGTGTATTTGGGGACCCAGTCGATGAAAATCCAACGGTTGTACTGGAACAGGCGGCATTTGATGCGGCAGGTCTTCCATTCAGATATCTTACGATTCAAGTAAAAGAAGGAGATCTCGAAGACGCAATAAAAGGGATGAAAGCAATGAACTTTACTGGAATCGGTATCACAATGCCATTTAAGCGTGAAGTAATTCAGTATCTTGATGATTTATCCGATGCGGCGAGAGTAATGAATGCAGTAAACTGTATTTATTATAAGGAGGGCAAACTTTTCGGAGAAAATACCGATGGCAAGGGATTTATGAAGAGCCTTGAAGTTGGGAATGTTGATACGAAAGGTAAGAAAGTTGTAATACTTGGTGCAGGAGGAGTTGCAAGTGCAATTTCCGTAGAACTTGCATATTCAGGAGCTGAGAAGATTACAATAGTCAACCGAAACGAAGAAAATGGCAAAAGACTGGTTGATACTCTTAAAAGCAATACGGACGCAGAAGCAGTATTTGTTAAGTGGGAAGGCACTTATGAAATCCCGCAAGATACAGAAATTCTTGTAAACTGTACGCCGATAGGATTCTCAGACCCGGAAAAGAAACCTGATATAAATTATGATTCTGTAAAGCAGAATATGATAGTATGCGATGTTATACCAAATGCTATGACGACAAGATTTCTTGATGAAGCGAAAAAAAGAGGCTGCAAAACGTTCTGCGGACTTGAAATGCTGGTATATCAGGGAGTTTTGGGATATGAATATTGGACAGGAGAATCACCTGATGTGGATGTTATGCTAAATGCTATAAAGAAAGAGTACGGGATCGCGGAATAATAGCTTTGAATTTCGACCTGTTTTGGACAGTACGACGTTGAGATGTATTCAGATATTAATATGCAATGGATACTCGGCATAAGATACAACATCAACAAGCGTTCAATTAAAAACGCAATTTTCACAAGTGATAAATCAGCAAATCCGGGCATCGCTGAATTGGGTGTATCAAATATTTCAGATAAGAGCACAAGACCAAAAAACATATTATTTCGCCTTTCTCTATATAGGGAGGGCGAATTTTTTGTGATAGTAAAAAATAATACAGGGAAGTCCAATTAATTAGTCTCGCCGACTGTTAAAAATACTAATATCCCATCGTGAAGCCTCACATGACTGATTTATACCCCATCATAATGTGTCCACATACGAATGATCTTAACAGTACCCTCATAAATAATATCATCGACTTTTACAGTATCTGAATAGACCTGATAGACCAGACGATGCTGTAAATTTATCCGTTTGGAGAAATAACCGGACAGGTTTCCGACCAGTCCCTCATAAGGGGGAGGATTTTTAAAAGGATCCTCTTTTATTATTTCAATAAGTTTTTTCGCCTTTTCACTTAATCCTACAACTTTGAGATTTTTTATATCTTTAGCTGCCTGCTTTGTATAAACAATCCTATACATTACCAGGCAATCTCATTTTCTGTAAGACATTCATCAATCGGTGTCTCACCACCTTCCTTGATGGAATCAGCCATACCGGGGACTGACATAAGGTATAGTGTTTCCTGAATGGCAGTCCAGTCATCTTCCGATATAAGAACAGCGTTTCTTCCGCGGTTGTTTGTAATTGTAATCGGAGTTGAGGTGTCATTAACCTGTGTGATTAACTGATATATATTTTCTCTTGCTTTTGTTACATTTATTGCTGTCATATTATCGCCTCCATAAGTATTATAACGTACGCTTTTCCGTACGTCAACATTATTCCAACGATATTTCTAAATAAATTTTCTGTACGAAAATCCCTATCTTGCACTCCCATTAGACGGTGCATTTTATTATGTTTTGGTTGCTCTACACTCTATCGTTGTGACGGGAAACATGAAAACTACAGTATGATTTTTGAGCATATCTTTTTTAAACATCGGATGGTATAATTCAAATAAATACTTCTTTATGGAGAAATACTATGATTTATGATAATGACGCACTTGCACTTGTTGAGAGCCTCGTAAATACACCGGGTGCCTCCGGATTTGAAGATGAGGTTGTTGCAATTGCAGCGGAGGCAGTAAAAGATTTTTGTGATGTCAGCGAAGATAAACTTCGCAATTTGTACATGTACAGGAAAAGGAATACCGGTGATAAACCCCTTGTAATGCTTGATGCACACAGTGATGAGGTAGGTTTTATGGTTCACTCCGTAAAGAATACCGGAACACTGAGGGTTGTGAACTTGGGCAGATGGACAAACTCTGTGCTACCATCATCAAAGGTACTAGTAAGAAATGCAGATGGAAAATATATAGAAGGAATATTTGCATCAAAACCTGTGCACTTTTCCTCTCCTGCTGAGAGAGGTGGCGGTGACATCCCTATTTCAGCACTTGAAATAGATATAGGTGCAGTGTCAAGAGAGGATGCAATCGAGAATTACCATATAAGGATAGGGGAACCTGTTGTTCCGGCAACGAAATTCTCATTTGACAGTGAACACGGAATTATGTTCGGCAAGGCATTTGACTGTCGAATAGGATGTGCAGCGCTTATCGAGACGTTAAAGCGAATAGATAAACTTGATTTGCCGTGCGATGTGGTGGGCGTCCTTTCATCTCAGGAAGAGGTAGGCGAGCGTGGGTGCAAAGTTTCGGTAAATCATGTAAAGCCGGACGTAGCCATATGTTTTGAAGGCTGCCCCGCAGATGATACTTTTACCGAAAGTTATGCTATACAGACAGCCCTCAAAAAGGGGCCAATGTTCAGACATATGGACACATCTGTTATCTGTTCACCGAGACTTCAGAGATTTGTACTGGATTTAGCCCATGATAAGAAATTGAAAGTACAGGAATCGGTTCGCGAAGGAGGAGGAAACGATGCAGCTGTAATAAATACAGCTCTCGATGGAATACCCGCAGTAACTGCCGGAATACCCGTAAGATACATTCACTCAATGAACTGCATTACATCATATGAAGATTTCAAGTCGACTGTAGAGCTCATAACCGAAGTGCTTAAAGGGCTGACGAAAGAAACAATAGACAGATTTTAAGGAGAAAGAAAAATGCCAAATCCACACAACCTGCCCCTTCCGAAAGAGTTTTTAGATATTACGGAGGGTGTTGTAAGAGTCGACGAAAAGGGACTTTTATATAATCTTGAATACAATGCAAACTATTATTTGCTCGAGCCATATCTGGATATGCTGGTAAGCGCGGGGTGCTCAACTTTTGTAACTCCTACATTAAATGACGAGAAAATCATGTGTCGCAATTATGACTTTAAGCACTTCAGATATAATAAACCTACAACAGATGACGATATGACAGGGCTTATGGTAGTTGTGCATACAAAAAATCCTGCAGCAAAGTATGAATCGGTAGGTGTAGCTGATGCTTTCTGGCTGGACGCTGCTCACGGGACATATTTTGAGGGTACGCTTGATGACGGAAAAACGGATATATCTCCGCTTGCTTTTGTACCCTTTATCTGCATGGACGGCATGAACGAAAAAGGTCTTGCATTGTCTATTATGCATTTGCCGACTGAAAATTCCTTTGAGGAATTGGAATATATCGAACCGGATACACTTGATGAAAAAGCAGCAATGACTGCGGTTATTTACAGTGAGCCGGGAAAAGAACCGCAAAAGCAGGATATAAAGCTTAAAAAAGATGCCATTGTTATCAACACTGCGGATAAACGGGCATGGAAAGTTGTAAAGAAAAGCATGCAAGGAGAAGATGAGGGCAAAAAAGGATGCTATCATACGGTCCTCATGAGGCTGATGCTGGATAACTGCGCAACGGTTGAAGAGGCGATATACCTTGCAAATACTATCAATATTAAAAGCGCCATGCCCGGTCAGGACTACCATATTATGGCAGCAGATGAAAGTGGGGCATCGGCGATACTTGAGTGGACAGACAAAGGATTGAACGTAATCAGAACAAACCACGGCACAAACTATTATCTGAGCCGTGAGGATCATTTCGGATACGGACATGACAGAGATGAAATTTTAAAAGCTGCAATTAATTATTATTCCAGAGGTATGAGCGAAGATGCAGCTGTTCATACACTTGCGCTTACATCACAGGACTGCAGGATCGACTCAAATGTCAGCTACTCTCAGTACAGCTGTATATATAATATGACGGATAAAAGTCTTAAAGTTTTTATAGCCATGGATTTTGATATGGGCTATGAATACGAATTTTGAGGTTAATATTATGACAGAAAAATTATCGTTTAAAGAAAAAATAGGTTACACACTCGTAGCCATGGGCAGTGATTTCACAACTCAGTTTACAGGTTCGTTTCTGCTGTATTTTTATACAAACGTTGCCGGAATAAAGGCAGGACTTGCAAGCACAATCATAAGTCTTTCAGTTATTTGGGATGCCATAAATGACCCGCTTATAGCTTCATATATCGACAATCACAGATTTAAAAACGGGGAAAGGATAAGGCCGTTACTGCTGTTTTCATCATTCCCATTTGCAATATGTCTTGTGCTTTTGTTTACAACCTTACCAAACGCCAGCTACACGGCAAAAATCCTGTACTCATTTGGCTGGTACTTTATTTATATGGTGCCGAGGACATTCTATTATCTGCCGATATTTACCATGAGACAGATAGCAACGCCGGATACGACGGAAAGAGTGAAGCTAAACCAGTTTATTTCGTATGGTCAGGCAATTGGCTCGGCTCTCCCGACGCTAGTAATGTGGCCGGTTATACGTGCGGTTGCCGGGTTGCAGGCCGATGGCAAAACCATGGTTAATCCTACGAAGGGATTTTTTGTAGGAGCACTTGTTGTAGGAATAATGGTTATAATCTGTTCCCTTTATAACTACTTCACAACGAAGGAAAGAGTGTTCCCTGAAAACACGGAGAAGACAACGATTGCAGATGCCTTCAAAATACTTCTTAAATATAAGAACTTTATAAGGAACCTTATACTTTTCTTCTTTTACGGTACATGTGTCACCCTCTGTACAGGATATGCAGTCTATTATTGTACATATGTAATAGACAATGCTGCACTGCTTACTCCGATGAGCGCAATGTTTATTGTAGGAACAATTCTTGCAACACCATTTGTCAAGGGAATTCATGCAAAGTTTGGAAGGAATAAAACCCTCATAATAGGCTGCGCAGTTCTGGCAGCAGGATCGCTCATGTTCGTGATTGCTCCAAGATTTATCTTAAGCCCGTTCTTCTTTGCATTCTGTGTCGGAGTGGGCACGGCAATAACAATTATACTTATAGGTATAAATCGAGCCGATGTTACTGATGTTGTAGAGTTCAAAAGCGGCAAGCGTATGGATGGCATGGTATCTAATGTAACCAGCTTTATAAAGAAATGCTGCAGTGCACTTTTAACGCTTGTACTTGGCTGGACACTGCAGTTTGCAGGTTATGACGGAAACTTAAGCGTGCAGCCGGCAAGTGCTGTTACGGCAATTGTACTTATAATGGGAGTAGGTGTATTAATATCAGCTGTAATGATGGCTGTGATGTCAACAAAACTTACTCTTGATGAAGATGTTTCTGAAATGATTGCAGGAAGGAATTAAAATTAATGAGAGCAGAAAGAATGACATGGCCACAGGTGGGCATGTATTTTAAAGAGCACGATACTGTGCTTATAACTGTCGGAAGTACGGAGTGCCACGGAAGACAATTGCCACTTGGCACGGATACTCTGATACCTCAGAAAATACTGGAACTTATGGAAGATAAAACGGATTATCTTATAGCTCCGGTTATTCCGTATGGAGCATGTGACTACTTTAGCGAGTTCCCGGGTACGATAACACTTGGAGAAGACGGACTTTACACCATACTTAAAAAGGTTGTTGATGGCTACTATAAACATGGAGCCAGGCATTTTGCCGTTTTGAATGGTCATGGAGGAAACGACTCCGTTATAAACAGAATAGGATACGAACTTAGAGATAAAGGTGCGCTTCTTACAAAGCTTGACTGGTGGACAATGGTATGGGATATGAACCCGGACTGGAAAGGCGGTCACGGTGGAGGAGAAGAAACAGCAGGTATTATGGCAGTTGATCCAAACCTAGTGGATAAAGACGCCATAGATGATATGAATCTAAGGGAAATCGGGCCGGATTTTGAAACGCTTACATTTATGGATCTGAAGTTTAAAGGCGTAAAGGTCGCAGTACCGAGGATGGTCACAGAGATTACAGATAACGGCTGGCGTGGTGACGACCACCCCAAATATGCAACTCAGGAATGGGGCTGCGAGATGCTTGAAAAATGCGCAGATTTTATCTGTGAATATCTTGATGAATTTAAAAAACTGCCGCTGGATAAGAAAAATCTGGCAAAGCAGTTTCTGGAAAATTGAAATTGAGGTGAAATATAATAATGGAAGCTTTTGACAGTTTGCTTATTATTTTCGGCATATGCGGGGTTCTGCTCGGATTATATGAGCTCTTTACAAAAAATGTTGTAGGAAGAAAACTTACTGGAGTTTCAAAGGAGAGAATAGAAAAGTTCTCCGGATATGATGCCATAACATATATTGTTGAAGGGCTGATGGGACTACTTCTCGGTATGAGTGAGAAAATTCCGTTTATGCAGAATAATATTATAAGGATTATTGTAATAGTAGTTGTTATCGCCGGCCTTGTATTTAACGGATATTTTGCCAATCAGATACTTGGTAGACAAAGATGATACTTGATATACTCTTTACCGCAAATTCAGGCGTTGTGTTTACCATTGGAGACAAAACGTTTATGGTTGATGCACTCCACAACACGAAAAGCCTGGAGTTTTCAGCTCTCAGCGATGAAATGGCAGATGCCATTTTTGATGAATATAAAGAAGTCGGATGCATATGCTGCACACATATGCATCCGGACCATTATTCTGAAGAACTGTTTGATAAAGCCCGCATAAAGTATCCCAATGCCGTCATATTCATTCCTAGTTTTGAAGAAATTGTATACGGTGATGGCTTTTCACTTGAGAGCATTGCACTTCCTCACCAGATGGTACCACAAAGTGTGCATGCTGAAGATGTGGGCAACTACGGGCTTGTTTTTAATGTAGAAGGTAAAAAAATCTTTGTCTCAGGGGATGCATCCGTTGCAGATGATAAGACAAGACAAAAAGTTGCGGCATTAAATCCGGATTTTGCATTTGTTAATTTCCCCTGGGTTGCATTGAAAGAAGGAAGAAAGACGCTCGAATTCCTCAATCCGAAGAAAGCAGCATTTATCCATCTTCCGTACGAAGACGAAGATACTTTCGGATTTTTTGCATCCACGAAGAAATATGCAGATAAATACTTTCCTGATGCACTTATCTTCAATCGGTTCTTTCAAAAGGAAGAAGTTGAAATTTAATAAGTGAAATGGGAATGGATATAAGCAAAAGCAGTATTTTTATATACCAGATGTTGACCATGATGCTCTGTACTGCTGCGGAGTAACTGATTCCATGCGATGGAATGTCTTGATATAGTAGGAAACATTGTTGAACCCGGATGAGTATGCAACTTCTGACACGGGCAGATCGGTTGTTCTAAGAAGCTCCTTGGAACGTGTAAGTCTTAGATTTATTATATATTCGGCTGGCGTTTGCCCGAGGTATTTTTTTACCTGACGCTGAAGATGATATTTGCTTATAGAAAATTCTTTGGATAGCTCATCAAGGGTTATAGGTTCAGTGAAATTTTCATGCATATACTTCCGTATTAAAACAATGCTTTTAGGAGGCTCCGGAGATGAATCCGGATGTACAGTTGTTATAAGAGAGCAAAGGAGCTGCGTAAGGCATGAAGAGCATTCAATACCGCAGCGAACATCACTTGTGTAATTGTTTGCAAGTTTTAAGATTGAATAGAATAAATCGTATAATTTGGAATCTTTAAGGGGACTCATGATATTTCCGAGTGTCTCCGCAAGGTATGCGTTATAGTAACTTTCGGCAGTTACGCCGTAAAAGTGTATCCAGAGTGCTTTCCAGTGGCCAACTGCGGGGTCTGTATAGTACTTTTGATGTTTACGGCAGTCAATCCAGTAAAAGCTACCTTCCGGACAGTAGATTTTTTTTCCGTCATATTCCATAACACCTTGTCCTGAAAGTGTAAGGCTTAGGTAGTAGGAATCAAGCCCTTCGCGTACCGTATAATATTTGGGACCTGAGTCAAAAAGACCGACTTCCTGAAGGTAAAGAAGGTTTTCTCTTGAAAATTGATCGACCGTGACAATGTCCCAGATGGAATCGTCAGACATATCAATATTGTAGTTTAATGTTTGCATAATATCCCCTAAAGAGCAAGATAGTGTTATTTTTCAGCAATTTAAATATACTATTAAAACTAATAATTGTCTATAATAAACAACCGAATTGAAAAAAACGGATTTAAATTGAATTATTTTTGGATAAATTTGCAAATAAACGAACTAACAACAAAGAAAAAAGAATTGACAAATTTTTGTATTATTGTTTCATAAGACGAAAAGATGATGATTTATTACAAACAACCGGGCTGTACGCAAATGTATATTCATTTCAAAGTTAAGGCGCCAGTTTGAAATTGTCAGAATAAAGAAAATTTGTCGGCTATGGACACAGTAGTTATTTAACAAAATTTACACTTTAAGCAGAAAATAAATTATATCGGAGAAAATATAATGTCAGAATACCTATTGGAAATGAATCACATTACCAAGATATTTCCCGGTACCAAGGCTCTTGACGATGTAAGTTTTAACCTGAAAAAAGGTGAAATACATGCAATTGTAGGAGAAAACGGAGCGGGGAAATCTACATTTATCAAGGTGCTTACAGGCGTTCATCAGCCTGATGGCGGCGAGATAATTCTTGATGGTGAAAAAGTAGTTATGAGTGACCCGCTCATCGCACAGAAATACGGTGTTGCAGCAATTTATCAGCATCCCGCTTCATATCCGGATCTTTCTGTTGCCGAAAATATTTATATTGGGCATGAGTTCAAGACAGGACCGTTTATAAGCTGGTCTAAAGCTAATAAGGAAGCACAGAAACTTCTCGACAGTGTTGGAGCAAACTTTTCGTCTACTGCATCTGTTGGTTCGCTTTCAGTAGCACAGCAGCAGCTTGTTGAGATTGCAAAAGCACTTTCAATGAATGCTCGTATACTTATTATGGACGAGCCGACGGCGGCACTGTCAAAGCGTGAAAGCGAAGAGCTTTATGCAATAGCAAGAAAACTTCGTGATGAAGGCGTAGCTGTAATTCTTATCTCCCACAGATTTGAAGATATTTTCGGTCTTGCAGACAGAGCAACCGTTTTCCGTGATGCACACTATATCGGAACATGGAATATAGAAGATGTTGATGCTTCAATTCTTGTAAAACATATGGTAGGCCACGAAATCGGCGACTTCTTCCCCAAAAGAGAGCACAACATAGGAGAGGAAATCCTCCGTGTCGAGAATCTTTCAAGAGAAGGATATTTCAAAGATGTAAGCTTCAATCTCCATGCAGGTGAAATAGTAGGTCTTACAGGCTTGGTTGGGGCAGGACGCACTGAGGTTATAGAATCAATATTTGGAATAACCAAGGCTGATTCCGGAAATGTATATATCAATGGTGAACTCTATGACGGAAAACGCTCACCGAGAGATATGATGAATAAAAACTTCGGATGGCTTCCTGAAGACAGAACAAAACAGGGACTGCATCTGCATTGGTCCATAAATCACAACATCTCCCTTCCGATTATAGATGAATGTGTAAACAAGCTCTTCATTTCGGATGACAAAGAGCATGAAGTTTCAAATAAGATGAAGGATCTTCTTGCTATCAAGGCACCTGATGTCGAAACACATTCCGGAGCATTGTCAGGCGGTAACCAGCAGAAGGTTGTTATCAGTAAACAGCTTGCAGCTGAATCTAAAATAATAGTGCTCGATGAGCCCACTAAAGGTGTTGATGTCGGCTCAAAGGCTCAGATTTATCAGCTCATGAACGACATGGTTGCACAGGGTATAGGCATATTGATGATCTCCTCTGAAATGCCTGAGGTTATGAATATGTCCGATAGAATTTATGTAATGTGCGAAGGTCGTGTAACAAAAGAATTTAAAGCCGAGGGACTTACCCAGGAAGAAATCCTCAAGGCAGCTATGGATATGGATTAAGATAAGGAGACTGACGCGTGAAGAAAGAAAAGAAATTCTCTATACTGGGATTTTTCATGGAACACCGCGAAGCTCCGCTGTTCCTGATACTTATAATCCTGCTTCTGGGTGTTAATATTAAAATACCCGGTTATTTTCAGGCAAACTATGTAAATATACTTAAAAACTGTTCTCTTAACCTTGTTATGGCAGTCGGTATGCTGTGTGTACTGCTCGTCGGATCGATAGATATTTCTGTCGCAGCCATACTTGAGCTTTCAGCAGCTGTTGCCGGCGTTCTTATGCGTGACGGATATATCCAGTCAACACTTCTGATGTTTGCAGTTGGCATCGGAATCGGAGCAGTCATAGGACTTGTAACGGGTGTTTTGATGAGCTACGGACGTGTATTGCCGATTATAGTTACACTTGGTATGACTTACCTTTGCCGTGCTCTTATTCCTATGGATTTCATACTTGGAATGAATAAAATAGCAAGAATTGACCTTGCTGATTCATTCAAAGATTTTATTCTTGAAAATTATTTCGGACTCCCGCTTATTGTGTATATTGCATTTGGAACTGCACTTCTTGTAGGTCTGTTCTTAAAATATACAAAGACAGGTCGTACGTTATATGCAGTTGGATCCAACCAGGAAGCAGCTCAGATGCGTGGCGTACATGTAAACTTCACAAAAATACTTGCCCATATCATATGCGGAGCAACGGCAGGACTTGCAGGAATTATGCGACTTGCTGAATACAACGCAATTGAAAAAGGTGCTGCAAACGGCGGAGAAATGTATGTTATTGCAGCATGTGTTCTCGGTGGTGTTTCCGTTATGGGCGGATATGGCAAAATGTTCGGTGTTGTGATAGGCGCAATTCTTATCGCAACAATAGACAGCGCAATTCCTCAGCTGTTTATGGATGCAACAATGATGAAGGAATTTTTCAAAGGAATACTGATTCTTGCAGCTATCCTGCTTAACGTTGTACTCCAGAGAGTTGCGGCGAAGCGCAAACTGAAGGAGAGGAATTCATGATGAAAAAGAAAAAATCCAAATTCTTCACCTGGGAATTGATGCTTGTAATATTGCTGGCAGTTCTCTGGATTGTATTTGAAAGCAAAGACAGTGCAAGAGATGCAGCACTTCTTGCTCTCGGCAAAAAAGCAAAGAACGTATTTAATGTTTCAAATATGCTCGGCGGTATGGGAGTGTATATGCTGTACTCCTTTATGGCTCTTGGCATGGCGCTTATACTTGGTATGGGCGATATCGATATATCTGTCGGCGCAAGTGCAACTCTTTCTGCGGCTGTTATGGGCGTACTGTACCGCTCATTTACTGAAGGCGGAATGGCGGCAGGTACTGCATTTGTATTAGCGATTGCTGCATGTATTGCAACAGGCGCAATTTGCGGATTATTAAACGGATTTTTGATAACGCGATTCCGCGAACTTTTCCCGATGATAGTTACGCTCGGTACACAGCTTTTCTACCGCGGCTTCTGCTATCTGTTCCTTGGCGGTGACACGCTCAAGTTTGAAGGTGATGAGACCTGGGGAAAACTTAAGACTCTCTACAGCGGGTCCGTCACAATAGGTAGCCTTTCGGTGCCCACCATAATATTCTGGTTTCTTGGTTTTGCTGTAATATTCTATATTTTCCTGCACAAGACAACCGGCGGACGTAAACTTTTTGCGATAGGTGAAAACAGAACAGCTGCTCTTTATAGCGGCATAAGGGTTGACAGATTTGAACTTCTTATGTTCGTAATATGCGGAGTTATGTCAGCAGTTTCATCACTGTTCTATGTAGGATGTGCATCTGCGACAGTACGAGCAGACGCTATGCAAGGCTATGAAATGTATGCAATAGCGGTTGCGGTTCTGGGCGGATTTTCAACTGATGGCGGAAAAGGCAATATAATAGGTGTTGTACTTTCGGTAATAATTTTCGGTGTTATGAAAAAAGGTCTTGGTACACTGTTTGGATTCTCAGATAGTACTGTAAACCTTGCAGTAGGCATTGTTCTTATACTCGCTTCACTTCTTCCTAACATTATTGAAGATATATCCAATAAAAACCGTATACGCAAACAGCATGTAGATATTCCAAAAGCTTAGGAAAACTGATATAATATAATAGTTGCTAGCGCATAAGCGTTAACATAAAAGAAAAAACATGGAGGAAAACTATGAAAAAGTTTTTAGCACTCGCACTTGCACTGTGCATGATTTTTGCACTTTGCGCATGTGGACAGCAGGCTACTACTACAGCTACAGAAGCAGCTCCCGCAGCAGCTGAAGCAGCTACAGAAGCAGCACCTGCAGCAGAAGAAGCAGCACCTGCAGCAGCAGGCGAAGGCATTACAATCGGTGTTGTTTACAAACAGTCCGGTAATGCTTACTTCCAGGCTGGTGTTTCCGGTTTCCAGCAGGCAGCTGATGAGCTCGGATTCACATTCATGCACGATGGTCCTGATGACAGCTCCAACGACGGTCAGGAACGTATCATCCGTAACTACATCGACCAGGGCGTAGATGCTCTCTGCATTTCTGCAAATGACGCAGCAGGTCTTGTTGATGTATGCAAAGAAGCAAAAGACGCTGGCATCGTTGTTCTTTCTTGGGACGCAAAGGTTGATCCTGATGGACGTGACCTTGACATCGAGCCTGCATCTGCAAAGGTTATCGGCCTTACTCAGCTCGAGTTCATCGTAGGTGAGATGGGCGGCGAAGGACAGCTCGCTATCGTTTCTGCTGGCGCAACTGCTCCTAACCAGAACCTCTGGATCTCCTTCATCGAGGAAGCTCTTGAGACAGATGAAGCTTACAAGAACATTGAATACGTCGGCACTGTTTACGGTGATGATGACTACACAAAGTCTTACGATGTAACAAAGGCTCTTATCGACCAGTACCCCGACCTTAAGGGAATCATTGTTCCTACAACCAACGGCGCACCTGCAGTTGCAAAGTGCATCATTGACGAAGGCAAAGACGACCAGATCAAGATGACAGGTCTTACACTTGCTCACGATATGGCTGAGTACATCCACGGCGGTGTTGCACCTGCAACATTCCTCTGGAACCCAATCGAGCTCGGTTACGTTTCTTCTTACGTAGCAGTTGCAGCAGTCAACGGCGAATTTGATTTTGCTGAAGGCGCAACAATTGAAGTACCGGGATTTGAAGGCCTCACAGTCGAAGTATCTGATGACGGCGGACTCATCCTTTACCTCAACAAGCTCAACAAGTTTGACGACAGCACAGTCGATGCTTGGATTGATGCTCTCTAATATCTGATTTTTTAAGAACATTATTCCAAATTAAAAAATGCCACACCCTTGTAGTGTGGCATTTTTTATGAGATAATAATTGCCACAAAAACTTTTTTATGAGGTGTGTTATGATAAAAGGCTTTAAGATGAAACTCTTTCCGGGTATGGAAGAAGAATACGAGAAAAGGCACAATATGCTCTGGGATGAAATGAAGGAGAGCATACATAACCACGGAGGAAAAAACTATTCCATTTTCCTCGACAAAGAAACACTTACGCTTTTCGGAACAATAGAGATTGAATCGGAAGAAGAGTGGGCAAAACAGGCTGATGATGCAATCAACCGCAAGTGGTGGGACTTTATGGCGGACATAATGGAAACAAACCCCGACAACAGCCCGGTAAGTGAAGATTTGCACTTAGTTTTCCATCTTGACTGAGAAAATAATTAAACAGGAGATATAAAAAATAATGACTCGTTTTGAATCTGCAAAAGAAATTTATGCTGCAAAAGGCGTAGATGTAGAAAAAGCACTTGAGACAATCAAAAATACAGCAGTTTCCCTTCACTGCTGGCAGGGCGATGATGTTGTAGGCTTTGACTCAAAGCAGGCAGCATCAGGCGGAATCCAGACAACAGGAAATTATCCCGGACGTGCCAGAACTCCGGAAGAGCTCATGGCTGACTTTGATAAAGTCCTTGAACTTACACCGGGTAAGAAGAAAATAAATCTTCATGCATCTTATGCAATTTTTGATGGTGATGAGGTTGTTGGCCGCGATAAGCTCGAACCAAAACACTTCAAAGCCTGGGTTGACTATGCAAAAGAGCGCGGCTTAGGAATTGACTTTAACCCGACCTTCTTCTCACATCCTATGGTTGTTGACGGACTCACACTTTCCTCTCCCAGAAAAGATGTAAGAGATTACTGGATAGCTCATGGTAAATGCTGCCTTAAAATAGCTGAGTATTTTGCAGAAGAAACAGGCATGCCGTGTCTTATAAACTACTGGATGCCGGATGGACTTAAAGATTACCCTGCAGACAGACAGGGACCACGTGCAAGAATGAAGGAATCTCTCGATGCAATATTTGCAGAGGGTTATGATAAGGAAAAAGTTATACCGACACTTGAGAGCAAGGTTTTCGGTATTGGCGTTGAAGCATACACAGTAGGTTCTGCTGAATTCTGCCTTTCATATTCACTTGCCAACGGAATTACACCGCTTGTTGATAACGGCCATTATCATCCAACCGAGATGGTCAGCGACAAAATATCTTCTCTCTTGCTTTTTGCTCCGAAGATGGCACTTCATGTCACACGTCCTATGAGATGGGACTCAGATCACGTGATTTCTTATGATGATGAAACCCGTGAGATAATGAAGGAAGTTGTTCGCTGCGGACTTGACAAGGTACTTCTTGCAACTGACTATTTTGATGCATCAATTAACAGAGTATCTGCATGGGTTACAGGACTTCGCAATTTACAAAAAGCACTCCTTTATGCGCTTCTTGAGCCCGATTTCAAAGCACTGCAGGATGAAAGTGACTTCACATCTCTTCAGGCTGAAATGGAAAGCTATAAGATGCTCCCGATAGGAGATATCTGGGATGAATTCCTTGCAAGAGAAGGAATTGAGAAAGACTATCTTAAAGTAGTTAAGCAGTACGAAAAGGATGTACTTTCAAAGAGAGTATAAGAAACAAAAATATAAGCTCCCTCTTAATGAGGGAGCTTAATTAAAGAGGTATACTTTTGAAAAAAGCTGTACTTATAGGAGCTGGACAGTTCGGAAGGGGAGTTATAGGAGTTTCTCTTTATAAATCAGGCTATGATGTGCTGTTCTGCGATATTAACAAAGATATCATAAATGATATAAACGAAAGAGGCGGATACACAGTTCACCGTATGGACAAAGGTGAAAGCTTTGATACGGTTAAATGTGCAAGGGCGATGCTGTCTTCAGATTCCGCGGTTATAGATGAATGTGCAGAGGCAGATATAATATGTACCTGTGTCGGACTAAATGCACTCGAAAAAATTTCCGTAGTTGTAGCTGAGAGCATAAAAAAGAGATATCACAGCGGGCTAAAAGAAAAGATTAATGTCCTTGCCTGCGAAAATGCACTTGGCGGATCTACAATTCTTAAAAGGTTTGTGAAAAATACTCTCAATAAAGAAGAAAACGAATATCTCGATGAGCATATAGGTTTTCCTGATTGCGCAATAGATGGAATAATTCCACCATTTAAGGATAATCTTCCAGCAGATGTATTTGCCGAGGAATATCATGAGTGGGATGCGCTTAAATCAGGCTTCAGGGGGAAAATTCCAAATATCGAGGGCTTGAGCGTGGTTGAAGACCTTTCAAAATACTTAGAAAGAAAACTCTTTACATTAAACGGGCCCAATGCAGTAACCGGAGCCATGGGCTACAGAAAAGGTTATGAAACTGTTCAGCAGGCTCTTGAAGACAAAGAAATCTTTGATGTAGTATGGTCAATGATGGAAGAGGCCGGCAAAATACTCTCTCTAAGACATGAATTTACAGATGAGGAAATGCTTAAATACCGCAGCTTTATTATGGAACGCTTTAAAAACCCGAATGTTATTGATAAATGTACAAGGGTTGTGCGAGAGCCCATAAGAAAATTGTCACAAAACGATCGGATAATAGCACCGCTTAATTATGCGTGCATATATAAAATAAAAACTCCTGCATATTACAAGGGAATTGCAGAAGTGATGAATTATAATAATGCTGAAGATTTTGAAAGCGTTAAACTACAAAAGCTTATTTCGGAAAAGGGCTTTCTTAATGCACTTGAGGAAATTACAGGCATAGACCCCGAAAGCAAGGAAGCGGCCTGCATTTTATATGAGCATCTTGCACTTGAAAGGAAAAAAGGGAAATGAATAACGGATCAAGAGGAACTATAAGAGCTATAGCCGGAGGATATCTTATATATCTTGCCTATGAACTCATCACAGGAGGAGCCGTGGGCGAGAACGAAGGATACAAGAAGATTATAATGATTGCAGGAATTGCAGCATTTATAGGTTTCGGAGCTTACTTTATATATTCAGGTGTAAAGAGCTATTTAAAAGCAACAAAGGCATCTCCCACGTCAGATGAAGAGACGACAGAGGAAGATACTGAAAGCATACCTGACAATCTTGAATTGCCGGAAGAGGAAACAGAATCTGACGAGACTGGTGAAAATACTCAATCTCCGGATCAACAGGAAAATAGCGAAATATAGAAAAAGAGCAGGACCGGTACATCCTTATATAGGTGTGCCGGTTCTGTTTTAAGAAAGAAATTCAGGTTTTATCTGTACTGCTTTTATTTTTGAACTGCTTGAGATCGCGTTTTAATTCAAGGCTTGGAATGAGAATTTCATCATAAAGAAATACTATAATTGCAGCGCACGGAATTGAAATCAGCATACCTATTACACCCATAAGTTTGCCAAAGACAATAATTGCTACAAGTATGAGAGCACCGGGTACGGAAAGAGCGTTGCCAAAAAGCTTGGGCTTTATGAAATATGCGTCAAATGTCTGTAATACGGCAGTTAAAATCAGGAAGGGGATAACTGCGGAAGGTTTAAGAAGGAGCAGGATAAATGTTCCAAAAACTGCGCCTATAAGGGGACCGAATGTTGGTATAAGGTTAGTGATTGCAACGACAACAGAGATAAGGGCAACATCCGGCATACCCATAATGAGCATCGCTATAAAGTTCACAACGCCTATAATGAGTGAATCTAAAAGTTCACATACTATGTATGTAGAAAAGATGCTGTTAAATTTCTCAACAAAGATTTTTGAGCGCATAAAACTTGCAGGACTTAAAAGAAGACGAAAGAGATTGCCGAAAGTCTTGAGAATACTCTCCTTGGCAAAAAGGAAATAGACAGCAAGCACTGCTCCTATAAGCATATTTACGGCTTTACTTCCAAATGTCGTGGTCTTTTCAATAACATTGCCCATATTATCTGAAATAAGACTGTATAACTGCGAAATAAGATCGCTTCTGCCGGCTATTTTGTCAGCAATGCTTACGGCAATTGAACCGAATGAGCCATTTATGCTGTGAGCGGCATCTTCAAGCGAGGTAATATAATCTCCCATGTTATCAAAAAGTGACGATGCGCTGCTGACTGTCTGTGGTATAAGAAGATATAGCATAAAGGCAAGAAAAACAAGGACAAGCACAATTGAGAGTATAACGGATAATATCCAGGAGTTTTTTCTTTTTTTGATGTTTTTAAAAACTTTACTGTCAAACCACACAGTAAGCGGATTAATGATATATGCAATTATAAGCCCTATAAAAACAGAGGAAAAAATGCTAAGGAACGAGGCAATGGCGGAAGCAACTTTCCCGAGATTTGTAAGCAGAACGAAGAGCACTACACACACAGAACCTGCAAGAGCATATTCCTTCCATTTTTTGTCAACATTTCTAAAATCGAATTTCACAGCAGGTAAACACCTCCTAAGTCTATGCTGTAATAATAATACAATGGCGAATAATAATTGTAAATAAAGTAAAAAAATATAGTTTGGCATAAAGGGACATGAATAAAAATATTGTTACTCAGAAAAAATTTTGTAGTTTCACTACTTTTTTGAAGAAAACATATTGTAATTTAATTACATGAGTGATACTATAAAACCACGAAATAAATATTAATAATAGAAGGAGTAAATTTATGGCCACTATTATCACAATGCCTCAGCAGGGACTTACAGAAGAGTCCTCAGTTATTGCAGAGTTTTACGTAAAAGAAGGCGACACAGTCAGTGTCGGTACCCCGTTGTTTGCTATCGAGACAGGAAAGGCAACATTTGACGTTGAGTCAACTGCAGCCGGAACAGTTCTCGGTATTTTTTGTGCAGAAGGTGACGATGTTCCCATCAAGGCACCTGTATGCGTAGTAGGCGAGCCCGGTGAAAGCTTTGAAAGACCGGAAACAGCAGCACCCGCAGCCGCTCCTGCAGCGGAAGCAGCACCTGCAGCCGCTCCTGCAGCACCTTGTGCATGTGCAGCAGCACCAAAAGCCGGTGACAATGAAGGATTTGCTTCTCCAAGAGCAAAGGCAGCAGCAGAAAGAGCCGGAGTTGATTGGCATGATGCAGCAGCTTCAGGTCCTGAAGGAAGAGTAATTGAATCTGACATAGCAGCACTTGTTGCTAACGGCGGAAAGACAATGATCGCAGCAAAAGCTGCAGCAGTAGCAGCAGAAGAAGAGTTTGAAGTTGTAAAGAACAGCGGAATCCGTAAGGTTATTGCTCAGAATATGCATGATTCTCTTGCAAATATGGCTCAGCTTTCTTTCACTGCATATTTCGATGCAACAGAGCTCTTTGCATACCGTGAGAAGGTCAAAGCAATGGGCGAAAAGCTTGGATACCCCAACATTTCCATCAACGATATGATACTCTTTGCAGTTTCACGTACAGTTCTTGACCACCCCATTTTCAATGCTCACTTCTCTGACAAAGAGACAAAGATATTCCACCGTGTACATCTCGGTGTTGCAACAAACACAGAACGCGGACTTATGGTTCCGACACTGTTCAATGCAGATCTCAAGAGCCTTAACATGATTTCAAGAGAAGCAAAGAAACTGAGTGCAGCATGCCGCGACAATACAATCACTCCCGATCAGTTAAGCGGTGGCACAATCACTGTTACCAACCTCGGCAACAATGCAATTTCTTCCTTCACACCTGTTATCAATCCTCCTCAGACAGCAATCATCGGTGTTTGCTCACCTGAGTGGAGAGTAAGACCGGGCAAGGATGGACAGATGGAAATGTACCGTGCAATGGGCATCTCCCTTACATTCGACCACAGAGCAGTCGACGGTTCACCCGCAGCTGAATTCCTGAATGACTTCTGCCGCAGACTTGAGAACTTCTCACTTCTGCTCGCTGAATAATAAAAAGAGGTAATAAAAATGGCAGATTTTGATGTAATAGTAATAGGCGCAGGCCCCGGCGGATATCTTGCAGCAGAACGTGCAGGCCAGGCCGGATTAAAGGCACTTTTAATTGAAAAGCAGCATATTGGCGGCACATGCCTCAATGAAGGCTGCATTCCCACCAAAACAATACTCAGATCAGCAAAGCTTTATCACTCAGCACTTAACGGACAGGTCTATGGCGTCACAGTTGACGGAGCAAAAATCGACCATAAGACTGTTGTTGAAAGAAAAAGACAGGTTACCGCAAACCTCGTTGCAGGCGTAAAAGGCGGACTCAAAGGCGCTAAGGTTAAGACAGTTGAAGCTGAAGCTGTTATTAAAGGCAGAGAAGCTGACGGTTTTGTAGTAGAGGCAAACGGCGAAAGCTACAAGGGAAAGAATCTTGTTCTTGCAACAGGCTCACATCCCATAGTTCCCGGCATCGACGGACTTAAAGAGAGCATCGCAAACGGCTTTGTTCTTACAAGCACAGAGCTTCTTGAAATAGATGCTATCCCTGAGACATTATGTGTTGTAGGCGGCGGTGTTATTGGCCTTGAAATGGCAACATATTTTGCAATGTGCGGCACAAAGATTGAAATAGTTGAAGCTGCTGCAAAGGTTGCAGGCTCTCTCGACCAGGAAGCAACTGACGTTATAGTTAAGGGTTGCGAGGAGCTCGGAATGAAGTTCCGTCTCAATACAAGAGCTGTTTCCTTCAAAGAAGGTACTGTAACAGTTGAAAAAGACGGACAGAAGGAAGAAATCAAGTGCGACAAGGTTCTCCTTTGCATCGGCAGAGCAGCAAACCTTGAAGGCTACGGACTTGAAACACTGCATGTTCCCACTGATAAGGGAGCAATCACAGTTGACGATTACTGCATGACAGGAGTTCCCGGTGTATATGCAATCGGTGACTGCAACGGAACAGGAATGCTTGCTCACGTTGCTTACCGTCAGGCAGAAGTTGCAATCAATCATATCCTCGGAAAGAATGACCCGATGCGCTGGCAGGTTGTTGCATCTCTCGTTCACACAGAACCTGAAGCTGCATTTGTTGGAAAGACTGTCGAAGAGGCAAAGGCAGAGGGCATTGACGCTGTTGGCGTAAAGCTCACTATGAATTACTCCGGCTTGTACCTTGCTGAGAACCAGAACGGCCAGGGAATCATGAAGGCAACCTTCGATAAGAAGAAAAAGACAATGATCGGCGCAACAATAGTAGGCGGCCCTGCATCCGAACTTATAGCAATCTGCGGAATGATGATAGACAATGAACTTTCCGTTGACAGAATGAAATCCTATGTATTCCCGCACCCGACATACGGCGAAATAATCAGAGAAGCAATATTTGCTGCAAAACTGTAAGGAGAAAATAATTATGTCTAAAGAACAGATGTATATTCCCGAAGAAATATTCGGCGAAGGTAATATAAAATTTGAAGATATTCCTGTATTTGCCTACAAGAAGACAGTTAAAGAAGAATTTGAAGCAAAGCATTTCACTAAAGAAGATCTCGTAACTATCTACAGAGATATGTTATATATCCG
>R06__coassemble_248_pt1 | contig 20585 bp, 19 predicted proteins | sample R06__metabat2_high_PE_044 | metagenome-assembled genome bin R06
ACGAAGAACTTCTAAAACAGAAACATTAGGATTTGTAAGTTCAAGTTTTCTTCCGTTTAAATTCTTATATAAAGAAACAAGTACTCTTAATCCTTTAGATGAAATGAAATCTACATTAGAAAAATCTATAACAATTTTATTTATATCTTCTGTAATGCTTTCATTTAGAAAATCTGAAAATTCGTCACAAGTAGTTGAATCAAGTCTTCCAATCGGAGTTATAATAATTTCAGAATCATTTTTATTTATATCTATTTTCATAACATTTCCTTTCTATCGAAATCTAAATTCTAAAATAAACCTATGTGTTTTGAATTATATCAAAATAATTAGCTTTACTCAATATTATATCGGGTTTAAGCAATTCATATTAAAATTCCAAATGCCATCCTATAATGTATAGGATGGCATTTGATTAATCAAAGAAGTTATTAAAATTACTTGAACGCACATAGCGCAAGGCAAATAATAAACACTGTGGCGATTCTAATAATAGGGTTAGATATTTTTCTAATATTCAATGCAGCAACAGATACAGCAAAAGCTACCGACAAAAGTATAAATGTTATTACATTACCATTTGAAAATACTGCTGCAGATGAAGCAAAGAAGGCTGTACTTAATGCATAATCTTCATTTTTTAATATAAGCTGTGAAATAGCTGCAATGGTTGCAATAACAGGAACAGTTATAAAATTAAATAGATTAACTTTATATAATAAGAAAACTACAATGCCTATTACTACTAAAGATAGAAGTACATCAAGAAAGCTTTTTTGAGACATCTTGTATTTGGGAGCAAGTAAAATACCAACGCCCAGCATAACATACATAAAAATGATAGTAGATAAAGATTTAAAGATTGCAGGTGTAAAGGCTTTTGATAACATGCAAATAGCTGCAGCTATTCCTGATAATATAATAATGAAAGTTAAATTATTTTTCTTCATTAGTTTGCACCTCCAAGAATAGCAAATGCATCAAAAACTGCTTTAGTGGCCATGGATACAGCATCAGAACTCATTGTTGCACCAGAGATAAGAGCTACTTCATCTGTAAAGGTATCTACTGTAAGGCCATTAAATCCTTCCTTATATGAATCTTTATCAAGATCATAAGAAGTAAAGTACTCACCAAACAGAATAAAATCAGGAGCTGTCATCTTAGAAATTGCGCCATTTTCATCTAAAATAAAATAAACAGGCATAATCTCATTGCTATATGCATATGGGCTTGTTCCAAATGCATAATAAGTACCATCAGGAGTTGTAACTTTAAATGCAGATGTAACGCAATTATAAATACCATCTAATGGAATTGCTTCTAATTCAGCATTATCTCCGGCGAGATTTGTGAGCTTATTTAAATCTCTGTCAACAGTATTGCTTAAAGAAACACTCTCAAGTTCGGGACACAAAGCTTCATTAACTATATTGCCTTCAGCATCATATGTAACAAAGAACCCGTCCGCATTAATAATCTGCACCAGGGATGAATCGCCGTTTGAAATAACAAATGCTGCACAAAATTCATTTAACGATATCATTAAATTATCGGAAGAATCTTCACTTAACTGAAGTATTCCTGACGCATTAGCCATGTCAGGTGCAAGTGCAGGAAGCATTTCAGCAAATATTTGTGAGTCACTTTTTATACCAGCAGTAATCATGCCATTGTCAGCCATGTAATTAAGTGCATCACCGACAGCATTTTTAATTGCAGAAGATGAATATGTAGCACCAGAAACAAGATCAACACCACTAAGTGCACTGTCTTTTTCTACGAAAGAATAAATAAAATCATCAGTAACATCTTTAGTATCGGCATATTCTGTAATCTGAAGACCTGTAACTTTACCATCCGAAGAAATGCCGAGGGCCAGCTCGATTGGAGATCCGGTATAACCTTGAGTAGTACTTAGTTTAACAGCATATCCAACACCGTCAACATCTTCGTAAACAGAAGTAACTGTTTCCGGTAATCCTTCAAGTGTAATTTCGTTCAATTGAGATGCTTCCGGAAGAACTTCTGCTAAGGGACCAAGTAACGATGAGAATTCATTTTCAGCAATAATTGGAGCAGTAAAAGAATTAATACCAAAAAGACAAGCTATAACTATTATAAAAGCAAGTAATGGAGCTATAATTTGTTTTGCTTTCATTTTGATTTACCTCCTCCAAGAACAGTATTTTTAGTAACCATTTCAATAAACGGGACTAAAAGGTTCATAACCAATATAGAGAAAGATACACCTTCCGGATAATTAAGAAATTGTCTGATAATGAAAGTTATAAGACCGCATCCAAAAGCAAATAAAACTTTACCTTTATTTGTAATAGGTGTAGTTACATAATCTGTTGCCATAAAAATTGCACCGAGGAAAAGTCCACCGGAGAGTATAGAATATAAAGCAACTGAAAAACTGCCTGTAAAAATTAAAGTTAAAACAAAAACAGTGCAAATAAATGTGCATGGTACATACCAGCGAATTACATCACGTAATACAAGATACAAACCACCTAAAACAAGAGCAATAATGCATGTTTCACCGATTGCTCCTCCATGTACACCAAGTAACATTTCAATAAGAGAAGGAAGCTGAGCACCTGAGTTAATAAGATCTAATGGTGTAGCGGATGAAACGGCATCTACTCCGGAAAAAATAGTATTTGCACCACCTGCAACAGAGGAAAATACCAGTATCATAAATACTCTTCCGCCGATTGCCGGGTTTACAATATTTTTACCCAATCCGCCAAAAAGGCATTTTACTATAATTATAGCAAAAGCTGTACCTATAGCGGCTTCCCATAACTGAACATTTGTTGACAGATTGAGTGCCAACAGCAATCCTGTAACAACTGCGCTGTTATCTTTTATTGTAATGCCTCTTTTAGCAGCAAGACTATAGATAAGTTCGCAGACTACAGATGTAATTACGCATGTCAAAATAAGCAGTGCAGCCTTTGAACCAAAAAGAATAATTGAGGCTATAGTTGCAGGAATAAGTGCAATAATAACATCAAGCATTATTCTAGATGAACTGTTTTTTGAATGAATATGAGGTGCTGCAGAAGATATAAGAGTTGCCATTATTTCTTTTCTCCTTCCCCAGCTTTTGCTGCATCTGCCGCAGCCTTGCGGTCAGCTTTTACTTTTTTTACAAATCTTTTAGCTTTGCCATTGGTATCGGCAAGAGGTCTGTGCGCAGGACAAATAAATGAACAACATCCGCATTCTATGCACTGCCCTACCTGAGCTTTTTCAAGAACATTAAAGCGTTCTTCTTCATCGGATATTTCCATAGCGGAAATAAATTCAGTTGGATTCAATCCAATAGGACAAACTGAAACACATTTGCCGCAATGAAGACATGGAGAAGGTTCAATTGCCTTACTGTCTTTCTCGTCAAGAATAACAAGCGCATTAGTAGCTTTAAGAACAACATCGTCTAAACTATTTGCACATTTACCCATCATTGGTCCACCATAGAGTATCTTGCCGGGTTCAGATTTAAATCCACCGATTTTATCCATTATATATGAGATTGACGTTCCAATAGGAACTGTTACATTCTGAGGATTTTTAACAGCAGATCCATCTATAGTGATGGTTTTAGAAGTTAAAGGCATTCCGGTATTAATATATTCTGCAAGTTTAGCAAGTGAACTGACATTTATAATAATTGCGCCAACTGCGGCAAGTCTCATACCCTCAAGAACCACTTTACCGGTAGCATTATATAACAGTACCTGCTTAGCACCTTGTGGATATGTGCTTTTAAGAGATTTAACTTTAACTTTGGAATTATCTTTAAAGGTTTCCTGCAATATGGAAATTGCCTTAGGTTTATTTTCTTCAATTCCTATAACATATTCATCAGCAGAAATAAATTTATCAAGATAATTAATTCCATCTTTAATAAGATCTGGATGTTCAACCATCATACGGTCATCACTTGTAATATAAGGCTCACATTCTGCACCGTTTACAAGGACTGTTTCAATATGGGTAGTACGGCAAACATCGAATTTTGACCAAACAGGAAATGCTGCTCCCCCAAGACCGACAATACCGGACTCCTTCAAGGCTGATAAGAATTCATCAAGATTATTACAGACTTTAGGCTGTACACTATCATCAACGTCCATCTTTCCATCACTTTTAATGCGTATGGCTTGACATGTTTTACCTGTATTCATTTTATAGTCTTCTATGGATACAACTTCACCGGAAATAGTTGCATGTACAGGTGATGATACTTTACCGTCTTCTTTTGCTATAAGCTGTCCGATTTTAACCTTATCACCAACATTTACAATTGCGACTGCTGGTGCTCCGGCATGCATCGAAAGCGGTATTAAAACTTCGTCTGGAGCATCAATTACAACCGACATTTTGCCTGCTGTGCTTTTATAATGAGGCAAACGAAGATTTGAAATACTTTTTTTCAATATTATTCCTCCTCTATATAATCCCCCATACCGGGAGTCATTGATTTAGTTCCGTCCGGGTATACCCATAAAACTTGAGCATTCATTTCTTGAGCTAATTTGGTACCCGATTTTTCATCCATACAAAATAAAGCAGTTGATAATGCGTCAGCAATACCTGAATCTTTACAAAGAACAGTTACAGAATCATAGTATGTTGAAGGATATAAGGTATCTTTATCAATTATATGATGATATTTAACCCCATCAACAGTAAAAAATCTCTCATAGACACCGCTCGTAACACAACTAATATCTGAGATATAAAGCTTCTCACAAAAACTCTCACTTGGATTTTTAGGATCCTTTATAGCTGTAGACCAACCTGTATTGTCCGGCTTATTACCTATAATGCAAATATTTCCGCCTATATTCAGAACATAAGAATCGGCATTATTGTCTATGAGATAATCAGCAGCTTTTTGAGTTGCATAACCTTTTGCAAAAGCACCTACATCAATACTGGATTCCTTATCTTTAATAAATGCGGTATTTCCTTCAATTATCAGATTTTCAATATCAGTATGAAAAGATGCATTTTTCAACGATTCTTCATCTGGTATATATGTTCCATCTTCTCTGGCTTCATGCCATAATGAAAGAACGCTTCCCATCATTACATTCATTTCGCCATCAGTAACATAATAGAGATTTTTAGATTCAGTTAAAAAATCAATTAAACGCTCATCCAATATTACAGGCTGTATTCCTGCATTTTTATTTAATGTACAAAGATTATTTACTCCCTCATACTCATGATAAATATCAAAAAATTCATGATATTCTCTTAGAATATGAGCACACTCGGCAGAGAGTGTATCAAACCTCTCTGCCGAGTCATTTGCATATGAATAAATGTAACTGACCGTATCAAAAAAAGAATAATAAACTTTTCCTTTGGGTTCGGATACATTATTTTGAGTTTTTGTGCAGCCGCAAAGCAATATTGAAAATATTGCAAGAATACACAAAGCTCTTTTTTTCATATTATATATTTATTATGCGTTGTTTGCAGCTTTAGCAATAACTGCGCCCATACCCTCAATAGACATGGTGCATGAAGCAAAGAGATTCTCATCAACAGCAACTGCATGACCTTCTTCATTAACAGTTGTCTCTATAGCTAAAACTTCATCTGCAGTCTTACCGGTGCAATATGCAGAAAATGCTGCGCTCTGAGCATCCCACTCAGCAATAGCTGCGCCATACTTAACCATGTTGTAGTTTTCACCAAGTTCACGCTTTGTTCCATTGAATGTAACATCACCGACAACACCATCTTTGGTGTAAGCAATTTTCGGCTGAATTGCATCATTTAAGCAAGCAAGAATTTTTCCATCTTCGCCTACAACAGCTGCACCAAATTCAGTGTACATGTTGCAAGAACCTGCTTCATCATCAGTAGCCTCTGTAGACTCATCAGCAGTGCTGTTAGCAGCTACACCGAGTTTAAAGGAGTCAGCTTCAAATTCAACAGCCCAAGCATCATTGCAGGCTTTAACAACAGCATCCTGGAAACCGTTTATAGAAATTGAGCAAGTAGCAAATAAAGTTTCATCAGTTGTTACCTGATATCCTTCTTCATTTACTACAGTTTCCATACCGGAAATGTCTGCAGCTGTCTTTCCTACACAGTAAGCAGCAAAAGCATCAGCCTGCTGATACCATTCATAGGTGCATCCGCTGAATTTAACCATATTATAATCGTCGCCGAGTTCCATCTTTGTTTTGAACTCTTTAGCTGTATCAACTGTACCGTCGGATACATCCATCTTGTTCTGTGCACAGTCGATTGCACAAGCTTCAATAACGCCATTTTCATCAACAACAACAGCTGCAAAAGTTGCATCAACCTGTGCATTGTTATCAGCTGTAGAATCTGTTGAAACACTGACACCTAAACCAAGCTTATGAACAGCAGGTGCTGCGACTTCTTCAGCAACAGGAGCTTCTTCTGCAGGTGCTTCAGCAGCAGGAGCTGCAGTCTGTCCGCATGCACAAAGAGCAAAAATCATGCATAATGCAAGCATGAAAGCTAAAAATTTTTTCACGAATTTATCCTCCAAATATATTTTAAACGATGCGATTATACAATATTGTTATTATTTTAACAATAGTTATTTTTCACCAAAACATCTATAAAAAAGTAATTTTATGGACAATTTATTTGACGAAATTAACAAACATATTTAAAGGAAAATTAATCGGAAATAAGCTTCAAAAACCACTCAGCTGATTTCTTGCCGGCTAATACTGAAAATTTGGCAAAATCTATATTACTATTTCCATCAGCTGTATCGGACATAGTTCTTAAAATACAAAAAGGAATATTATTTTGTTTGCAAGTATGCCCTACTGCAGCTCCTTCCATTTCAGCACAAAGTGCATCAGGGAAATTAGTAAGAATGTACTTTCTTTGTAAATCCGTGGAGATAAACTGATCTCCGGATACAATAGTACCTTTTTTAACATTTACGGATTTATCATCAGAAACAATAGACATAATTGAATCTGAAAGAAAACAATCAGCTGGAATTTTAACTGTTTTTAATGCATCTATATATCCAAGTTCATATCCAATTTGTCTTAGATCAAGATCCCACTCAATTACATTTTCTGAAATTACAACATCTCCTATTTTGAGTTCCGGATGCAATGCACCTGCACAACCGAGATTAATTACACACTCAGGCTTAAATATATCTATAAGCATTTGAGTACCTACTGCAGCTGATACCTTACCCATTCCGCACTTCATAACTGCGACTTTATAAGAAGCAATATCACCTTCATATATTGTTGTTGCGGCATTTACATGTTTTTTAATATTTGAAAGTTCTTTAATTATAATCTCTACTTCATAATCTAATGCCCCAATAACTGCAATTTTTTTATAATTATTCTTGATCATAATTTCCTCTACAAACCATATAGTTATACAAAACTTATTATTACTTCTTTTAATTTATTAATATCAATAGGTTTAGCAATATGTTCATTCATTCCGGCAGAAAAAGCATTGTTACGGTCTTCTTCAAAAGCATTTGCAGTCATGGCTATAATTGGGATGTTTTGGACACCATTTGTCAGAGAACGGATTTGTCTTGTTGCCTCATAACCATCCATAATCGGCATCTGAATGTCCATAAGAATTAAGTCATAGGTATCGCTAGATGCAATTTTCATTTTTTCAACTGCAGTCATACCATCACGAGCAGTATCTACAATGATACCATTATCTTCAAGTATATCCATAGCAATTTCAAGGTTCATCTCGTTATCTTCAACTAGTAATACCTTAACCCCTTCTAAAGAATTTTTAGAGAGATTATTGTCTAAAGCTTTTGTCTCAATTGCATTATTATCACACCACCTCAATGGTATTGATACAGTAATTTTTGTCCCTACTCCTTGTTTTGATTTGATAGTAATATCTCCTTCCATCAAATCAACAAGTTTTTTTACAATTGACATTCCGAGACCTGTACCTTGAATATGGCTGATTGTAGATGAATTTTCTCGCGAAAATTCATCAAAAATATGACATAAGAACTCCTCCGACATACCTATACCGGTATCGGTAACTGTAAAAACGTATAATCCATATCCAGATTTATCACAAGGTTTTTCTACAACAGAATAATCTATACTTCCTCCACTTGGAGTGTATTTAATGGCATTGCCGATAATATTTACAAATATCTGGTTCAAACGTGATACATCAGCATATACATTTCTATGTATGATATTGTCTACATGAACAGCATAATGAATATTTTTACTTTCTACATCAGAGCCGGATATTGTCTGTAAATTATATGAACCGACGATAACATCAGTTGGCTCGACTTCAAGTCGAAGCTTTCCAGACTCTATTCTGGACATTTCAAGGATTTGATTAATGAGAGATAATAATTGCTTACCGGAAATATCAATTTTTTTAAGATAATCTGTAACTTTATTAGCATTATCTATATGTGCCATTGCCATGGAACTATATCCAATAATTGCATTCATTGGAGTGCGAATATCGTGAGACATATTAAACAGAAAATCTGTTTTAGCTTTATTTGCTGACTCCGCCATGGAAAGTGCTTTTGATAATTGCCGCTGCTGATTTCGTTCATGCTCAATTTCATCTGTGATATCTGAAAATCCAAATGCTGCATGATCTTGATCTGCACCTCTTATAACATTAAGTCTATATATACATTCTTTACCATTAGAATAGCAGCGATAATGATGAGTATAATCTTTTTGAATTGAAAGTTTGTTCTGCATATATTCAGGAGACATTACTTTCATTAGATCATCTTGGTCTTCAGGAAAAACTTCATTTAAAACATAATCATTAAAAGAATCTGAAAAATCTGTAATTATAGGATATTTTTCATCTAACTCCTCAGTTCTTTTAAGAATTTGACAGGTTTTATCTTCAAACCCAATATAATATGCAGAAACAAAGGGCTCTAAAAAATAAGTAGTAATAACACTTTGCTCGGCAAGTTTCTCCTGCATTTCGCCAAGTAACTTAAGTTCTTTATTTTCTTTTTTCGCTACGTATCTTGAAAGAGCAATAGATAAAATTCGTGCGAATTCTTCGATTGAAGATAATTCAATATCTGAAAAATGATGGAAATCATTAACATAATGGATTGAAAGATAACCAGCAACATTATTGTCACAGTAAACAATTCGAGTTAGCGAAGATTTAATCGGACAATTATTATAAATAGAACAACCATTCCAACCATCTTGACAATTGTCCATTACAGCATAACCATCAGAATATACGTAACTGTTTGCATCAAAAAACTGACATTTTTTACAATAATCAATTGGAATAGACCAGTTTTCATCAATTTCCGGAGAATTAACCAAGATTCTGGTTTTTTCTAAATCTCTATAAACAATCTGATCGCAATTCATGAGTTTGAGAAGACGCCAAGTAAAATTTTTAAGTAATTCTATTGGGTCATCATCATTATTTAACATATAGCGGGAAAGTTCATTTTGAAGGTGTTCGTAAGATAATCTAAGTTCTGTGTCTTTAAGACGTTTCACCTCTTCCTCATCAAAATGTAAAAGCTCACTAACATTTTGATGTGTTCCCTCAATTCGTATTCCTTTAATATATTGTGGATTCCTTACTCCCCCACAACGTACAATCCATGTTTCACCATTGGGATGATGCCATGAATATTGAACTTCAGCGTGTTCTCCATTCGTCATTTTTTCAACAGCGTCAGCAACAAGACCATATGAATCATCATCTATATTATCATACCAAGCGTGATAAGTTTCTTCTGGAGAAATTTGATGATCAAGGCCTATAAGTTTTAGCATTGCCATATCTGCGTACATTCTGGGAGGCTGGCCTTCGTCAAGTTCAAAAGACCATAATCCTATATTGGCTTTAATAAGCACATCAGAAGAAAGTGGAATTGCACCAAGAAAACGCTCTTTATTGTGTTTTGTAATAATTTCTTCTTGTAATATTGTAATTGTGAAAACAACTGAAAAAGCTCCTGTCAAAACAAATCTGTCAGTTCCGGTAACAGCAAATATGATAGATGCTACAAACAGCGGAATGGAATATGCCGAAAGCAGTAAAACAGATCTCCAGCCGACTTTTCTTATGTTAATTAAGGCGAAAATTGGCGGAATGAAAATTATAATAAGGTAACTGAGCATAACTGGTAACGGAATATTCCCGGTGTCAATAAAATATCCGTTATCTATATACCCAATATTGCCGGTTAAAAACCAGATAATTATAACAAGAATATCAACGCTAAGAACAATAAGTGGGGTACGGAAAATCCATATATTGAATGAAATTTTCTCGCCTAAATAAACAGAACTATAGCAAAGCAAACCTGCCAATTGTACAGCTGTCATTATGTATGCAAGTAAATTTATACCATTTAATATTAATTTTGGAGTTTGAGGACCATTGATTGCATAGCATAGAGCATCTGATAAAAGCCATATCAATACACAACCAAAAAGAATATTGGCATAAATTGCACTTTCGCCCTTTTCATTTGCGATGAATCTGCCAATCAATAAAATAAAAATAAAAAAGGCAGCAGTTAATTCCATTATGGCATGAGATGTCATATATAGATATACCTCCCATTAAAAGTTAAAACATAAAAACGAATATAAAAATATAGATAGAAAATACATATATTTTAGAAATGCTAAAGAAAAATAAATTTGCTTAGTATTTTTTTAATTCTTTCTTATTAAATATATAATATTTTAATTTGTAAATTTGTCAAACATCACATATAACTTTTGCACACCATTTTCCAGAATATAATAATGCCTAATATAGGGAATTAAAAGAATTACAAGAAGCGCTTCTAAACAAGCGGTACCTACATTTGGAAGCATAATTATAAGTATCATTCCGAGTATACTCAATAACGCAAATGTAACTGTTACAATGAGGTGTACTAATCGCTCATGCTGAAAAAAAGATATTTGCGTCAGAAGTTTTTCCTTATAAACTATTGTTTCTTCGACAGATAAATTATCATAGTTCAAAGATTCCATATAATATATGAAATCTTTTAATCGTGATTCCATGACTAAACTCCATAAATATAATTTTAAGCAAGCAAATTAAAAGCGTCATTTGTTGTTTAGTTAACTGTAAAATGAAATTAACGGCTCGCAATTCTTTTGTTGAACATCCGTATATCTCATTAACTCATTGCTACGGAGAACATAATTAATATATACGGTTCGCGTTGTCTACGATTCTCATGTGAAATAAGCATATCACATAGCTTGGGATGGTCAAGATAGGATTATTCCCCTGTTAGTTCTTTTTTTCAAGCAAACGACTACGGAGTGGTGGTTTGCTAATTATAACATTCCCTTCCATTGACGAATTTCGCAACAATACCAATTTGGTCAAGATTCAAATATGCTGCTCTTTCCATACGTTTTTCCACACTGAGCTCGTATGTACTCAACGCTGATGAATCATCAAGAACTACAGCATCAAACTCATATCCGTCCTTGAATGTTCCAACATTCCCAAAAAATTCTCCACCACCTTCAGTAGCAAGATACATAGCTTCAGCAAATGTAAGAGGATTACAGCTATTATCTATATATCGCCAATACATCTTAGATGACATAACGGTATCGGTAATTGCTCTAAGTATTGACTCGGAATGTCCTCCGGCAACATCAGATCCAAGTCCAACCCTTATTCCAAGACTAAGATATTTTCTTATAGGGGCAATTCCCGATGATAAATTCATATTGGAGGCTGGACAATGAGCTACAAAAACTCTTCTCTTTCTAATTAACTCAATCTCGTCTTCCGTAGAATAGATACAGTGAGCCATTATAGTTTTTACATCTCCTCCAAATAATCCCCACCTGTCATATGCATCTCCATAAAAATAAGATTCAGGGCACAGCTCCTTAACCCACTCAACTTCAGCCGGATTTTCAGATAAATGAGATTGTACAGGTAAGTCATAAGCTTTTTGCACTTCTCTGAGTTCTTCCATAAGTTCATCTGAGCATGACGGAATAAATCTCGGTGTAAGTATTGGAAAAGTTCGATTATACTTTCCACTTGTATCATTTATCCATCCAAATGTATTAAAAGCAGAGTCAGCAAAACTTTTTTCCTGCAAAGCCGGATCACTCTCTCTGTCCATATTGACTTTGCCTACATAAGAAATTAAGCCGCTATTTTCCATATGATTCATAAGTATGCTAGTAGCTCTTCTATGTTTTGTACCAAAAATCACAGCTCTTGTTGTCGCGCTTTTTTTCATACATTGAGCAAATATTGAGTATGCCTTATCAGCATATGCTTCATCGCTATATTTTGACTCTTCAGGGAATGTATATGTATTAAGCCAGTCAATCAGCTCAAGATCCATGGCTGTACCCCTAAATGGGTATTGCGGTGCATGTATATGAAGATCAACAAGTCCGGGGAATACCAGCATTCCACTAAAATCTTTTAATTCAAGATTTTTATACTCATTTGGAAATTTTTCAAACACCCCAGAACATTTATTGTTAATACATAAAAGATATCCATCTTTAATACCTATAAGTTTTTCCCTGGATATATTAAAACAAATATCTCCTTTTAAAATAAAACTGTAATTCATATAAGGCTTATCCTTTTATATTAAAATCGGATTTGAATATAATAATAAGATACAAGTAATGAAAGTCCAATTTCGAAGAAGAGATTCCTATTTTCGAAATTTTTATGGTCAGAAAATGTGCGTAATTATCTGAATTTGATGTTTTAATCAACCATGCTATTTAAAAAAACACCTTTTAACGCTTACATCATCATATATGATATAGATAAATTTCACCAGTTTGTGCTTTCTAATATATCCCTATTTACCATTCCAATTTTAGAGGCAGAATTTAACAATGATAATGGAAGACAGAACATTTCCGCGGATGTCACGAAGAAGTCTGTTATCATGTCTATAGCAAGTACAACACTGAGCATTTCAATCGGTATACCAGCTTGTGTAAACAGTAAAGCATAAGCAGCAGCTCCTCCTCCCGGTATAGGTGGAGTAGATATAGAAATTAGTGCAACTGAAAATAACATAGTCAAAATCCATGCTAAGTCCACAGTAAGGCCCTTTTGCCATGCAAAATAGAGTACTATCAACATATTGTAAATTGCTGTACAAGGCTTATTTATTATCATACCGAGAGGAATGCCAAAATTAGTTATATTAGATTTAATTCCAAACCGTTTACTACAAATTTCTGTATTTACTGCAAAAGTGGCTGCTGAAGATGCGGTAACAAAAGCAACTATAAGTGCATCAATATTCTTTTTAAATAAAAGGAAAATGTTCGTTTTTAAGCGTACCCCTGTTGCAGTAACTGACAAAAATATTACTACAAAATAAGCCGCAATTAGCATTACTAGAAACTTCCACATTTGAGAAAAAATTTCAAAACTGTCAGACCAGACTAAGCTGACAATGACCAAAAAAACAACATATGGTACTAATTTAGAAATAAATTTCATCAAAAATACAATTAAAGAATTAATTTGTCCAATCGCTTTAGCTATCATCGCAGTCATATCTCCCAAGAACAATAATGCGACTCCAACTATAATTCCCATAAAAATAATTTGTAGTGTATTACCTGTTTCAAATGGTTCGACTATATTCGAAGGAATAATTGCTAAAATCATTTCAATTATACTTCCTATTTGACCAGATATATTCTTTCCAAATCCGGATATCGGTCCCATAATGGGTAGAAAAATTAAAGTACCAATAGTAGCAATAACTGTCACTAAAAAGAAATCCAACATTAAATGTCTGCCAATTAGACTGAAAGTCTTTGAATCTCCTATACCATAAATTCCCCAGGCAACAGACAAAAATATCATTGGTCCTGCGACACATCCTAATAAAGAATAAAAGGTATCTGAAATAGGCGTAACAATATTACTCATTAACGAGTCAATAACATTAACAGGTAAAAAAATCTTACCAAGAAAGCCAAATAATAAAGCCAATATAATAACTGCAAATAATTGCTGGAGCTGACCCGGACGTTTTTTAGGAATTCTGAACTCTATTATATTTGTATCGGATGAATATCTATATTGCGGAATAATGTTTAAACTTTCAAGAATTCTACGACTATAATCGTCATCACTATTATCAATATCAAGCGGATTACATTTCTTCCCTATTAGCTCTATTTCGATAAAATCAGTCAATATTTTACGTTTAAAAATAATATTAATTTTATAATCGTGAAAGCCATTATCTCGCCAGCAAAGTAAAATTTCTTCTACACTCAAACGTATGCGCAATGCTGATTTTTTATCGCATTTTTTGGCGTAACAATGAGTTAATATTAATTCAGAAATCTCATCTATACTACTATCGTTCAATTCAAATGTATAAACATTATCCACGAGTATTTACACCTTATTTCTTAAAATAAAAATTAAAGTTACTTTTTAAGAATTAAAACTTCCGATATGAAAATTCTTGAAAAAACATATTTTCAAGCAAGTTATGTGGAAAAAATATAAGAACGCGACAATTTAATCGCTTACATTTGCTTTCATATGATGTGGAAGCTTGCTGATGAATATTGTTACAAATTCCTCAGTCTGATTATCGTTTATTTTGAAATTTTCCTTTACTGTTTCGACCATTGCTATAACTATTATTTGCAATGCATGATTAAAACTCATTACCGCAAATTCAGCAGTCATTAACAAGAAAAATTCACCTAATGAGCGGCCATCATATTGCGTTTCCCCTATACCAGATGGTTTTGAGAAAATGTTTTTAAAAAATCATGTGGATGTCTTTAGCAGAACTGAATCAGCATTATTTAACCGGCCGAATCGTAAATCCACCGTTTCTAAAGCCATTATTGCCTATACCTATAAAATTTGGAATAAAGTACAGGCATATCGCTCTGTCCGGAAATGGCTCATTACGGGTAGATGACCAGTAGTAAGCAGACTTTTCTCTTCCTTCTATTGCCCGACCACGAAAATATCCAGCAGCCGGAATGAAGATGCTTTTCTCCGTGTAACCGGTCTTTTTACTTGTAACTTTATATCCAGGTGTGCTGTCAACGCTTGTCCATTCCCATCTGCAGTTACACTTATTGCAAAGCTCTTCCCATTCCGCTCGGCTGGGCATACGCCAGTCTCCACCCCAATTTGACGTTGCGGTATCGTCAATGGGTTCAAGTGACATAATGTTATCGGAATAGTTATATTTATTCAGCTCATCGGCAGAAGTGCCATGCTTGTACGCGTCCCAGCTATAATCATCCTTTGTACAGATCTCACCCCAGGAGAAATAATATCCGTAGTCGCTGACTTTTTCAGCACCGATGTTCATTGTTGCCCATTTTACAGAAAGTCCGAGGTCTATATATTCATAGTTGTTATCCATGTCAGTCTCCTATATATCAAAATTGTTTAAAAATTATTCCATTCCGTTCTATGGTATCATTCCACATAGAGGCAGCTCTTACCCATATACCGCCCTCACCGTAAAGAGCCTTATAGACTGCCAACGGCTCCAGAGTCTTGCTGTGTTTGACAATGTAGAGGTTAATACACGTTGCTTTTGAAATGGAGGTATTTGCAAATTTTTATTTCATTCATTTTCATTTCCGGCCTGTTGTATATATATTTCATCTGAACAGCAGAAGCAATCATCCCACTGTTCTGTTCGCCGTATAAATCCCTGCAATAATGATAACGGCTCCCACAATCTGCATAAGTGAAAACGCCTCGCCCAAAATCAACATACCGGCAAGGATGGAAACCACCGTAGAGACGCCGATAAAGGATGAAGTGCGATTCACTCCGATTCTTGCGATTGCCGCATTGGACATAAAGAACGCAAGAATCGAACATCCAATTCCCTGATAAACTATTGCTATAAGAAAATGGATGTTAGTGGAAGGCAAAGCAATCAGTTCCGCCGTAGTGTCGTTTACAAATCCTTTAATAAGCATCGTGAAAACAAACACCAAGGCACCAGCGCAAAGCTGTATATACGTGATTTCCACTTCGGTAAAGTTCACGGCTTTTTCCACAAACACACTATATAATGCATATGAAATGACCGCTATCGTCAAAAAAAGATATCCCGTGACGGACATACTTGCAGATGCCCCTGCCGCAAACACGGTTACAAGCACACCGATAAGCGTAACGGCAATGCCAATAGTCTGCCATTTAGTCGGCTTTTTCTTCAATATCAGAGAAGATGCGATAAGGGACACCACCGGAATGCAGGCAAGGAACACACCGCTTTCTGATGAGGAAGTATTGGCAATCCCCACCGTTTCGCCGATAAAATAAATCACCGGGCTAAACAGTGCCACCAGCAGTAAGGACTTTAATTTTTTACCTTTCAGGTTTATTTTTACAATGCCCGTAATAATCAAAATGGTCATCACAATAATGGCAGTAAAAAACCGCCATCCAAGCAGTTCAAGGGTTCCAGCACTTTCTGTTGCCTGTTTTGTAAACACATAGCTCAGCCCGAACAGCACCTCACAGCTGATGGCGCATAGGCAGCCGATGAGTGTTTTGTTTTTCATATTTTTTGTTCCCAATTTCTATTCAATATACGGTCAGTTCATCCGCTTTTACCTCACAGGGAAGATACAGTATTTTCACACCGGATTTTACTGTTTCTTCAATATGGAAATTACGCACGGTCTCGTCATTGACACGCATAAGACTGCGATAATGCGTCCAGCTCAATTCGCTACGCAGTGCGTCGCATTTTGGAAAGATCACATAAAACTGACGCATATTTTGCAGATTACTTGCTATGTATCCATTTCCAAATTCTGCAGTCAGTTTCTCGGACAGAAACTTAAGAAGTTGCTTTCCGTATTCCGCATGCTCATTTCTTCCGCAAACTTCATAAATTTGCTTGCCAATATTCCAATACGTAGTAACCATAGCGGAATTTACCACCGTATACACTTGCTTATGAGCAGCTATAATATATCCGCGGACAGAATTTAAAGTTTCCTATTCTGTCAACGATACGTCGTTTTGCACTGTAATTTGATTATCCTTCATATCTATCATCTCCGTAAATTTCAAATTTGCATTCTATCAATCCCGGACACTTGCACTCTCAAACATATCAATCCCGGCGTCTCAGTGGGATTTTTATATAAATACCGAACACTCGGTAGGGTACTTCTATCAATACATACTTCTCAATAGGAATTTTTACATCTATTCCGGAAACTCGACCGAAACTGCAGTTTTGCTATAGATGGGATTTTATACAGCATTTTCTGCATAAAAGCGGTATTATGGCTGTTTTATTTGAAAATTTATTGCTTTTTACAAAGCAATACTAACGTCTCCAAGTGGAACAATGCGTCCATATTGATGTCTATTGCCTCGTTCGTTCTGGGAAACATAGCAACTATTTTGCCATTATACGGAAAATTATCTACTGTTTTAAGGTAATCGGAAAATTGTCTAAGAAAATGGAAGTATACGTGAGATTGTCATAACGACATATAAAATGACAGTTGGAATGCCACATCGCATTTTCTTCAACACTTCTGCAACGCTTTCTGCAACGCTTTCTGCAACGTCCTAGTGAACCTTCCAATATCCGCCCTTGTTGGCACCGACTCTTTCAAGCTTCCCTATTTCCTTCAAAGATTTAATAACCTCTCCGACACGTGTAGTTCCAAGCTGACAAAATGCAGCAAGCTCCTTCATTGTAAATGTCGGATTTTCCTTTATTGCCATCAGTATCTTGGTCTGAACCGGAGACAGACCATTTATATCAACTTGTTTCATTGAAGGTGTAAAAGCAAATGGAATTGTAACAATGATATAGTTTTCGTTAATGGTGAAAGCATCTTTTCCATATTTATCGACAATAACCAAGTTCCCATGGCCAATCTGCTCGATCATATTTAATTGTCCCATAATCTTGAAGAGTCCATTGTTTACCGGCCTCGAAACCCCACTATAAAAATCTTCTTTTGTATAGCCAAACGGCAAGCCTCCGGTTGATATAATCTCTATCCTATCATCAAAAATATAAATGGAAGGTGGGACGTTCCGAACCCATTTATTGTGAATGCATGCATTCGTCCATGCTTCCTCAAAAGCATGTGTATCAAATAGTTTTGTTTCTTTTCTTACAAGTCCGGATTCAACATCTACCCTGGTCTCATTTAATGATTTTACATAATCATTTGCCTCCTGCATAGAAACAAGAAGGCACTTAAAACCATATTCATTCCGGGACATCATTTTAGTCTTATCAAGTCCCGAGAAGCGAACCACCTTTATAGAAGCATTATTTTCATCAGCCAGAAGCTCAGCTAGCATATTAAATCTGCCATTCACTTTAAGCCCGGAATTTCTATAAAAGTTTTCTTCATTTATGGTGAGTCCGTTCCTTACATAAAAATACTTTAATATGTCAAAAGTCAATTCCTGGTTAATGCACTCAATTGACTCAAGCGAGGATGTTTCAGAATCAAAAAACAGCTCTCCAAGTAATTCCGGATCAATCTTTTTATTTGAGCTCCCTACTCTGATTCTGTAATCACCTGAGCTTGAATAAGGCTTTCTGTTTCCTTTTGCACTGATATGAATAACCTGATTACCGGAATAATCTTCCAGAATGATTGAAGGGACAATCGTTGGCTTAAGGATCTCACTGATTCTTTGTTCAACCTTTTTTATCGTTTCAGAACCGATTTGTCCCTTCAGCCCAATAGCATCTCCGTCATTTGATACACCGTAAAATACATCTGCCCTACCATGTTTATTCAGCATGGCTGCAATTGTTTCTATCCCCCTGTCAAGTTCAGCCAAGGATGTCTTAAACTCATAAAATTCAGTTTCAATTGGAAAATCGATGTTTATCTTCATTTTATCACCTCAATGAATATACTACACCTTTTGAACTATTTGTCAATTTTATTCAACGCTTCTGCAACGAAACGCTATAATATTATCAGCAGTCCGATGTAGATAATGTCGTCCGGGATGAGCGAATGAAGCAGATTGCTGACCTACAAGATTTCATCCGCACACAGCCTACCGAAATCACCGTGTTTGATGAGACACTGGTAAAAAGGCTCATCGCCAAAATAACAGTCTTCGAGGATAAATACACCGTGGAATTTAAGTCCGGGCTTACAATTGACATAGAGGGATAATAAGCATAAAGAAGGGCTCCCATGCTGCCGCTGTTGGTAGTTTGGGAGCCTGTTTTTTATGTTGCACTGATCAGCTAAACTGGAATTTAATACTGCTCTGTAATCATGATTCAATAAACATCATGTATGTATGCACGAAACAACCTCGCCAGTTATTGCATCCACATTAACATGAAATACCGGATTTGTTATATCATAAAATTCATCAAATTCCGCCCAAGAAGTCACTAAAGTTAACTCTGCCTGCCAACATGATCTGCCGCATCTATGTGCAAGAGTGTTCTTGCTTTTTCCTTGTGAAAATAAAAATGTTTCTCATAATGAAGATTTTCTTCTCTCCTGCAAGATGGGACAATGCCGGGAGCTCCGTTTATAATCCATTCTCCGTCAAGGCTCTGAAAGCTTTCTCTCTTGAATTGCGGTTTGGGATATCGTCCTGTCATGAATTGCGTTTCTCTCCTTTTTCACAAGTGTAAAGAACAATGCTATAAATTTCGTCACCCTTTTCTACGAATTGTCAGTTTATCCGGCTTTACATCACAGGGCAGATAGAGTATTTTTACTCCGGCTTTAACTGCCTCATCCAGTGCAACACCAAATTCAGGATGCGTTTCAACATTTGGCAGAACCTTTGTAATGCCGTTCATAGCGATGACGAAAGCAATATAGCATTCGTAGCCGTCTTTTACTGCGCCGGCAAGCTCGTGCAAATGTTTTACGCCCCGTTCAGTTGGTGCATCAGGGAAATAGCCGACTTTGTCAATTTCAAGGGTACAGCCCTTTACTTCAATTAAAATCTTCCGTTCACCGCATTCCAGATAGAAATCCACACGGGAATTGCCGTAGGTGTATTCGGGACGAAGCAACGTTATATCCTTGAAAAGTTCAGGCTTATCCTCAAGCCATTCCTTAACTACCACATTGGGTGCTTGACTGTCGATGTTAATCCAGCCGATAAAATTTTTATAAACCGAAATCAAGTCATATTTTGTCTTTCGTGAGGGATTGTCCGATACGGCAAGAGTAACATCTACACCTGGCAAGAGCAATTCCTTACATCTGCCCGTGTTTTTCACATGTACAGTTTCAACCTTACCGTCAATGTCTACATAGGCAATGAAGCGATTGGGACGGTCGATGAATTTCGACTGGATTGTGTTTACGTATTTCATTTTCATAACAGCAGCAGTCCTTCTGATGAGCATTTATAATTCCCACGGCCTGCAGGAACGCATAAATTGTAGTCGAGCCTACAAAGGTCATACCTCGCTTTTTCAGGTCTGCGGAAATGGCATCCGACAGCGGACTTGTGGTTATGCTCACATCCGGCTCACGGATAACCTTGCCGCC
>R06__coassemble_254_pt1 | contig 20217 bp, 13 predicted proteins | sample R06__metabat2_high_PE_044 | metagenome-assembled genome bin R06
GTTTTGACATCTGAAAATTATCCATGCGGCGCAGACGAATATAAATACCAGCAAAGCATTTAAAATATGAAATGAGCTTTTATCTGTCTTCTTACGAACAAAGGCGTATTCTAAAATCTGAGCTAGTCCATGGACAGCACCCCAAATTATAAATGTCCAATTTGCACCGTGCCACAAGCCACTTATAAGAAAAGTAATCATGAGATTTGTGAATCGCCTTATCTTACCGCAACGGTTACCTCCCAAAGGTATATATACATAGTCTTTAAACCAAGTAGAAAGAGAAATATGCCAGCGACTCCAGAAATCTTTTACACTGACGGCAAAATACGGACTTTTAAAATTCTGCATTAATTCAATACCAAACATTTTCGCACAACCACGGGCAATATCTGAATATCCGGAAAAATCACAGTAAATTTGTATGGCGAAGAAAAATGATGCCAGAAGAAGTGAAAAGCCTGAATATAACGACAAACTATCGTAAACTTTATCGACATATACAGCTAGGTTGTCAGCGACAACTATTTTCTTGAAAAATCCCCAGGCCATCAATTTGAGACCATAGTATGAATTCTCCGTGTCAAATTGATGTTCAGCTTTTATTTGAGGCAGAAGATTTGACGTTCTTTCTATTGGACCTGCAACAAGCTGTGGGAAAAAGGATATAAAAGTTGCATATATACCAAAATGTTTTTCAGCCTTAATTTCTCCGTTGTATACATCTATCACATAACTGAGCGTTTGAAATGTATAGAATGAAATTCCAACAGGTAAAAGTAAGGCAAGGGTTGATGCATGTAAACCAATGGAAAAAAAGGAAAATATTCGGTTAAGTGAATCTAGAAAGAAATTCAAATATTTAAAAGTAAACAATACTCCTAAACACAATATAAGTGATGTGACAAGAATTGCTTTTCTTACTTTTATGGAGTTCGTATTTTCCAGAACGATTGCAGCGAAATATGAAATTAACGTGGTAAATAAAATGAGTATGACGTATTTTGCATTCCAACTCATATAAAAATAATAACTTGAAATTAAGAGCAAAACCCATCTTAATTTATGCGGGATAACCCAATATAGTATGAACACTATAGGGAAAAATACAGCGAACTGCCACGAATTAAAAAGCATTTTCTAAATATATCCTCGGAACACGTTTAGTTACACTGCATAGCAATTCATATGGAATCGTAGATGCAGCATTAGCCAGACTGTATATATCATTATTCGGACCAAATAGCTCGATTTCAGATCCGACAGATGTACCAGGGACATTGGTCAAATCAACCATGCACATATCCATGCAGATAGCACCAATCTGATTGACATAGGAACCATTTGCATAATAAGAACATTTATTGGAGGAAGCTCTTGGCAAACCATCAGCATATCCCACACCGAGCACACCTATTCTGGTACTGCTTTCAGCAGTGAAATGACGTCCGTAGCTAACAGTCGACCCAGATGGAATATGTTTAATGGTGGTAATTTTTGTGACCAGTCGCATACATGGCTTGAGCCCTAATTCGTGATTGTCACCATATCCATAAAGCAGTAAACCGGGACGTACCATATCAAGACACATCTCAGGGTAATTTACAACAGCGCCACTGTTCGCACAGTGCCTTAAAGAGAATTGAATACCAAGCCCACAGAGTTCATCGACTACAGAACAGAATTTTGCATACTGCAAGAGAGTGAATGCTTTATTTTCCTCGCCTTTTTCATCAGATACCGCAAAATGAGTATATATACCTTCGGCAATAAGGTTTGGCAATGAACAAGATGCAGCTATGTTTTCAACTGCGTTATCCATTAAAAAGCCGAGCCTGGACATGCCTGTATCGAGTTTGATATGAATTTTTAACTCTTGACCTAAACTTTGAGCCTGTTGCGAATACTCTTTCGCTTTTGCAAGATTTGTAACAGTCTGTGTTAAGTTGTTAGAAATTAGCTGCTTGGTATACTCGGAGGGTGTATGGCCTAATATAAGTATAGGGATAGTTATACCGCCATTTCTCAGCTCCAATGCTTCATCAAGACATGAAACAGCCAGATAGTCAGCACCGCAACTTTCCAATGTTTTTGAAACTTCAAGAGCCCCGTGACCATATGCATCGGCCTTTACAATGCCTAGAAATTTGCATTTTTCGGGGATATGATTTCGTATAATGCTGTAATTGTGCTTTAGATTTCCTAAGCTGATTTCAGCCCAAGTCCTTTTTTGAAAATAATTATCCATAATAATCATCCGATATTTTAATGATAATATAGTTGTCTATATTTTTTACTGAATTTGAAGAAGGAAAATTCTCCATGCTATTGAGCTCTTCAGAATAGATGATTTTGTAATAGTCATCATCTGGACCAATATCGCATTTTATACCCATGTTACGAAGAAGACTTCCATAAGATGTTCGAATACCGTACGAAGTTTTAAGCCATTGACCAAAGCGAGCGTAGTCATTTGCTCTATACCAGAGTTCGGAAACCTCAAACAAAGGACTTTTGTCTAAAGAACCAATAAAATAATACTGGTTATCTGTAGAGTATAAATTTTGATTTATTAGTTCGGATACAGCAAGAGTCATTATTTTCTCAGAAGAAGATTTCCCCTCCTGCATTGCCGACAAATCTGTAGCTACCGCGTAAGTATTACCGTATAGAAGCACGGCAGATAGAAAAACTGCAACAAAATTTATTGAAGAAGAAAGATTAACAATACTAAATAGAGATAGCAGTATCATTGGTATACAAATAGCCATGCCAGCAGTTTGCTGGATGAGGTAATCGGCTTCAGGCGACAGAAGAATACTTGCATTTGAAGCAACAGGAATTAAGAGTATAAGAACAAAAAGTAAAACTTGATATAACACAAATGATTTTAATGGGCGTGAAGCTCTAAATGAATAAATATTGAGAGGAATTATCAAAAAAAGAAAAACGAATACATAAGAAAACTTATATTGGAGTATGCTGTGCTTGATCCATGAATCGGTAAAAAAATATTTTATAAAATACAAATAACATTTTTTTATTCCGACAGGGAGACCGAGTATGATCGAATGGATACCAGCATTTGAAGCACCATTGTAATCACTGGCAGAAAGACTGAAATATAAAAGACCTAAATCCCATATTATTTTGTAAATAATACATCCAGCTAGAATAGTAATAGTGGAATTTAAAACAAAGCTTCCTATTTTCCGCCAATCATCATGCTCAATGCATAATATAATCATATAGATAATCATAATCATACAGCAGCAAGAGATATTGGCTTGATATAAGCCTAATGACAAGCATAATGAAGATATAGATACGAAATACTTCAAATATATATTTTTTATTTTAATAATTGCCCATACGGATAATATACTAAGCAGGAAACTCAATGAAAATGTTGGAGACATATATCGGTATGAAAGAAATGCACTTATTGTTGTGCTGGACATTATGAGCAAGCTACAAAGAATGCCGCGTTTGTTTACCATATCGAATGTGTCTAAAAGAAGTATGTTACCTATGGAAACTAACAAAATAGACAGATAGGAGTTAAAAGGATTTGAAGAAATTCCGCTTCTGAAACGGTCAAGAAAAAGCCAAAACCAACGACCTATGGATAATTCCCATGACGAAGACATAAAATAAGTAGAGTTCCACAATCCATCAAGAGGATTGACAAGATCTAAAGTAATCAGGGACAAATACAACAATAGACCGAACACAAATGAAATTAGAACTAACCGAAGATATTTTGAAATGTTAATTGATTTATACATACATTATAACCTTGATACAGCAGGCTGTTTTGCTGAATAAATTGAGAGTAATTACATACGAGGTTTATTATTAGCACTAGATGTTTTTTAAGTTATCATCAACCAATGACGTTGAAACTAATTGCTTAATTTTTGTAAGCATACATAAACCGGAGAAAGTGGTAATCATAAGAACTTTGTTCTCGAAAAGAAAATGATGAATTCCAACATGTCTTTTCATAACATACATGTAAAAGAATGGGAATATGCACAGCAGTCCAAAAAGTATAATTGAATTACGAATTATTGGCTTGTCAGGAGTTCCTTTTTTTAAGTTTAGAACAATTGAAATGATGAGGTATGCTGCATAAAGTAAGGTTAATATTATTGCAGGATTTAGTACAAAATCACGAAGGGAATTATATACGACATAACCATATGTAAAATTCTTGTCAGTGCCGGTTACTTCACTAATTTGAGATAAAGCGGAAGCAAAGTAATTCGTACCAGTAATTACTGTACCTGCCAACCATTTTCCAGCCCACATAAAGGAATAGCCAATGAACCAGGATATTCCGAGAATTATTAAATTTTTCATGTCATTTTTTAAGTCGGAGGACATATTCAGACACAGATAGAACGCAGCAGGAATTCCAAATGTTGCGATGGGCCAGGCAAGGACATCAAAGTAAGCAGTACTTATACCGATTAAAAGGAAAAGTATATAATATGAACGAATAGAAACATTCCTAAGTGAGAAAATGAGCAGTATTACAACAGATATTGAGAAAATATAGTATACAAGGGAAAAACCTAAACAGTTTATAATCGCAAGAAGCCTTATACAGAAAACGGATAGAAGATAGGGAACTATATAGGAAGAACGTTTGTTAGCCCACAGCAAATAAGATATCAAGAAAAGAAAGCCTATCTCAAGTACGGTATTTAATATGCGCAACCCGCTATAGTCTGTGATTAGAAGTAAAGGCTTTAGAAAAATTAGATATCCATGCCAATAACGCTCATATGTTTCCGACCAATCGGACCACTGCCCATATAGATACTGATTTACAATTGAATCAGTTGGAATGCCGGTATTGCAGTTAGAACGGGAAACAGCCATAGATTCGACTAACGGAGAAAGATTGTTTTTAAATGCAGCTTCCTGTAACATGATTGCATCGGTCCAGTTATCAAGAACGCTATATGCCCAGGAGGGATAATTCGGATAAAGCCCTTCTTTTTCAAAAATAGCTGCAGATGATATCATATTGTTTTGCATTGGCTCAACTGGAATTGTATAAGCTGCCCACAGCGCTAGCACACCTATGATAATGGATGCTATAATTATTAAGACAAAGAGCAATGGCAGAGGGATATGCTTTTTCATAATATTTATTTGCCTTTCAAGAATTCTACTATATTATTATACTACTTGAACTTTTTCTTGCAATATGCTAATTTAATAAGGCATTGATGAGGAAAATAACGAAATAATCCATACAGAGAGCACGGTAATTGCTGAGAGCCGTGCGGGTAATATCGTTTGGTTCGCCTCGGAGCATAAAAGTATATATTTAGAGTGCCATCTTATTTAATAGATGGAATTCAGGTGGTACCGCGGTTAATGATCGCCCTGAGTTTTCAGGGCGAGTTTATTTTTCTACGATAACTATAAATAAGGAACAAGATGACAGTTAATGGAAAACGCTGAAAAGAAAAGAATAGCATATATGGATTTTTTAAAGTTCATATCATGCCTTGGTGTTGTCATATTTCATGTTGCTTCGGAGACATGGTATTCCTATGAATATTTTAAAATAGATAATCTGTGGATTATAGACAATACATACAAAGGATTATTATATTCCACATTACCTGTTTTTGTTATGATTACCGGCGCGAATATACTTGATAGAGAAATATCTATAAGGAAAATATATGCGAAATATATACCTAGAGTGCTGTTCTTTTTGCTGGTTTGGGGAGAAATTTATTACGCATTTCAGTATAGAGTATTTAATTTAAACAGTATTTTTAAGTGTCTGGAGAATATTTTATGTGGAAAAGCATATACGCATTTATGGTATTTATATATGCTTCTCGGATTGTATTTGATTACGCCTGTTGTGAGTATTGTATGCAGGAATGCCAATAAGTCGCAAATGCAATATTTGATGGTTCTGCTGTTTGTGTTTGCTTTTGTAGCTAGATACTTAGAAGCAGTATTTCCAAGTGTAGTCGAATTAAAAGATGCTTTATATTTGTCGTTTCCAAATTTTTTGCTTTTTTATATCGGAGGATTCTACTGTAAGAAATATAGTATTTCCAAATCGCAAAAGATTGTTCTGTATATATCTACGGCGATTATTTTGGGAGCCTTGATAATTTACAGTAATTATGAATCACTTATAAGAAATGTTCCTGTAGAAACTATAGGGGTGCTTCACTTAGGAAACTGTTTGCTGTCTTTTTCTTCATTTGTAATAGCAAAGGATATGTCAAAAATAATCGAGGACTGTCGCTTTATTACTATTATAAACAATTTTATTAATCCGTTAAATTTTGGAATATATTTAATACACTTTATAGTCATTAAAGTACTGGCAGAAAACGGAATTGACGGACATTTTATAAATCCGATATTTGGTATTCCAATTTTGGGATTGTTTGTGTTTTTATTTTGCTCATTAGTGGTGTTTGTTCTGAGTAAAATACCGATATTAAAAAAACTTATTATATGGTAATTGATAAAGGAAGGTTAAAATATGAGAGAAATAATGGAAAATTTAAGAGTAACAGCAATAAAAGCTGTGCTTGAAGCAGCAGACATTGATTCTTTGGAAGAATTAAGAGTCAGATACCTTGGAAAAAAGGGAGAACTGACGGGCATACTCAGGCAGATGGGGAAACTTTCAGCAGAAGAAAGACCTGTAATGGGACAGCTTGCCAATAAGCTTCGTGAAGATATAGAAAATGAAATTGAAAAAAGAAAGTCAGAGTTAGCAACAGTTCTTATGCAGGCTAAACTTGCAGAGGAAACAATTGATGTGACAATGCCTGCAAAAGAGATACATCTCGGACATAAGCATCCAATGTATAATGTTCTTGATCAGATTAAAGATATCTTCATTGGAATGGGATTCGATATAGTTGACGGACCGGAAGTCGAACTAGCAGATTATAACTTTACTAAGCTTAATATCGAAGAGACTCATCCGTCACGTGAATGGACTGACACTTTCTACTTTACTCCCGACAGCAAAATACTTCTCAGAACGCAGACATCACCAATGCAGATTCATGCAATGGAAACAAAAGAGCTTCCTATACGTATGATAGCTCCGGGCCGTGTTTACAGAAAAGATGAAGTAGACGCGACTCATTCACCGATGTTCCATCAGATTGAAGGAATGGTTATCGATAAAGGCGTAACAATGTCGGACCTTAAAGCAACTCTCAATCTTGTTGTTGAGAAAATTTACGGAGAAGGAACAGTAACACGTTTCCGCCCGCATCATTTTCCATTTACTGAGCCCAGCTGTGAGCTGGATATCCAGTGCCATAAATGTGGAGGCAAGGGGTGTCCTACATGTAAAGGTGAAGGCTGGATAGAGGTTCTTGGCTGTGGAATGATTCACCCGAAGGTACTTGAAGGTTGCGGAATAGATCCTGACGTATATTCAGGATGGGCATTCGGTATGGGCCTCGAAAGGTTGGCACTTGGTGAATATAAGATAGCAGACCTTCGTCTTATATTTGAAAATGACGTAAGATTTTTAGAGCAGTTTTAAGGGAGGTAAAAAACATGAAATTATCCAGAAAATGGCTTAGAGAATTTGTTGACCTCTCAATGGAAGAGGCAAACGACAGACAGTATTCCGAAGCAATGTCTGTATCGGGGTCTAAGGTTGAGGCAACTGAAGATCTTAGTAAAACTATGGTTAATGTAAAAGTCGGTAAGGTGCTCTCAATTGAAAAACATCCGGATTCCGATCATATGTGGGTATGCCAGATTGATATAGGCGATGGTAAGACTGTTCAGATATGTACCGGTGCACAAAATGTTAAGCAGGGAGATCTTGTACCTGCAGCTCTAGATAATTCAATTCTTCCCAGCGGAATAGTAATTAAAAGCAAGCCCCTTCGTGGAGTTGAGTCAGATGGTATGCTCTGCTCAATAAAAGAGCTTGATGTTACAAAGCATGATTTTCCGTATGCAATTGAAGATGGGATACTTATTCTTGAAGGTGACTATAAACCAGGTGATGACTTTGCAGAGCTTATAGGCCGTGATGACCACGTTGTAGAATTTGAAATTACTCCCAACAGACCGGACTGTTTGTGTGTTATAGGCCTTGCAAGAGAGACTGCAGTAACATTTAATAAAGAACTGAAACTTCATGACCCCGTTGTAAAAGCTGAGGCAGGCGGAAATATAAATGATATGGCAAGTGTTGTCATAGAAGATGCGGACCTCTGCCCACGCTATACTGCCAGAATGGTTAAAAATGTTAAAATCGCGCCGTCACCTGACTGGATGGCAGAACGTATCCGCAATTCCGGTATGAGACCTATCAACAACATAGTAGATATTACCAACTATGTTATGATTGAATATGGTCAGCCTATGCATGCATTTGATTTTTCATGTGTTAAAAACGGAGAAATTCATGTAAGAAAAGCAAAAAGCGGTGAATGCATTAAGACTCTTGATGGCACAGAGCGTAAACTTACAGAAGATATGCTTTGCATATGCGATACAGATAAACCTGTTGCAGTTGCCGGAGTTATGGGCGGAGAGAACAGCGAAATAGTCGGCGATACTGCAATGGTGTTATTTGAAAGCGCATGTTTTAACGGACCTTCAGTCAGAAGAACTGCAACATCCCTTGGTATGCGTACCGATGCATCTTCCAGATTTGAAAAAGGTCTGGATATGCAAAATACACTGAAGGCTGTCGACAGAGCATGCGAACTTATAGAAATGCTAGGCGCAGGTGAGGTAGTTGAAGGAATAATAGATGTTGTACCAAATGAATTCCAGCAGACAACTCTCAAACTCGAACCAGATAAGATAAATGCACTTCTTGGGACAGATATATCAAGCGAAAATATGAATGATATTCTAGTTAAGCTTGGGTTCGAACTTGATGGAGATATCATAAAAGTTCCTTCATGGCGTGCAGATGTTTCTCACTATTCAGATATAGCAGAAGAAGTTGCAAGATTTTATGGCTACAACGAAATACCTGTAAAGTTTACTGGTGCTATCAGCACTTGCGGCGGATTTACACCCGTTCAGCAGTGTGAAAGAGAAGTCGGTGAGTATCTTCGCAGTATGGGACTAGATGAGATTATAACCTACTCATTTATAAGCCCAAGCTACTATGACAAAATAAAGATGCCGGAAGACTCTAAGCTTAGAGACAGTCTGAAGATACTTAATCCGCTGGGCGAAGACAGGTCAATAATGCGCACAACAGTTCTTCCTTCGATGCTCGAGATTCTTACACGAAACATTAACTTCCATAATGCAAGTGCATATTTATACGAGATAGGCAAAATCTATCTTAAAAGGGATGACGGACTGGCCGATGAACCGAAAGTGGTTTCAATCGGAATGTATGGGGATAATGTTGATTTCTTTGGTATAAAAGCAATAGTAGAGACATTAATTGAAAAAATAACGGGTAAACAGCCCAAATATGTTGCTGAAAAAGAAAATGAATCATATCATCCCGGACGTTGCGCAAAGGTTTATTTGGATGATATATGTCTCGGCATATTCGGACAGATTAACCCGCAAGTTGCATCAAATTATGGAGTAAGCACAGAAATGTACTGCGCTGAAGTAAGTTTTGAAGAATTATTCAACTTAAGACACGGAATACAGGTTTATGAACCACTACCTAAATTCCCAGGTACAACAAGAGATATAGCAGTTGTCTGTGATGCAGATATACCTGTTGGCAATCTTGTAGACTGCGCAATGGAAAATGGTGGAGAGTACTTAAAGAACTGCTCGGTGTTTGATGTATATATGGGACATCATATAGCTGAGGGAAAGAAATCCGTAGCGCTGACACTGGATATGCGTTCAGATAGCAGAACTATGACAGATTTGGATTCTGAAGAGACTGTTAAAAAAGTGTTTGAAGCTTTAAATAACAATTATGGAGTTGAGATGAGATGAAAAAAGCACTGATAATAGGCGGTGGTCCGGCGGGACTTACTGCGGCTTATGAGCTATTGACAAAGTCAGATAACATTGAAGTAACCGTTTTTGAAGAAAGTGATACATTTGGCGGTATCTCCAAAACGGTTGCCTATAATGGAAATAGAATGGATATGGGAGGACATAGATTCTTTTCCAAAGTTCCGGAAGTAAATGAATGGTGGGAAAAAATGTTGCCTCTTCAGGGAGCACCATCCTATGATGATATTCTGCTTAAACGAGATGTGTCACTTTCACCTGACGGGCCTAACCCTGAAAAAACTGATGAAGTTATGCTGACAAGAAGAAGAGTATCACGCATATTCTTTGATGGTAAATTCTATGATTACCCTATATCCATGAAACCTGAAACCTTCAAGAATATGGGATTTGCAAATACTATGAAGTGTGGATTTTCTTATCTTGCTTCAGTATTTCATAAACTCCCTGAGGATAATCTCGAAAATTTCTATATAAACAGTTTCGGCAGACAGCTATATTCAATGTTTTTTGAATATTATACTGAAAATCTGTGGGGAAGGCATCCTAGCGAGATAGATGCGTCCTGGGGTGCACAAAGAACAAAGGGATTGTCAATAGCCGGAATTATTAAGGACGTTTTTGGAAAAATTTTTAAGGTTAAAAATCGCGAAGTAAATACATCGCTTATAGAGGAATTTAAATATCCTAAACTTGGTCCAGGACAACTTTGGGAAATTACGGCACAAAGGATTGAAGAGCTTGGTGGTACAATAATAAAGAACGCCAAAGTTACAAGTTTCTGCAAAGAAAATAATAGAATAAATTCTCTGACATATGAAAAAGACGGCAAGGAATTTACAGTTGCTGGTGATTATTTTATATCATCTATGCCAATTAAAGATCTTGTAGCTGGTATGAATGATGTACCCAAAAAGGAAATGGAAATAGCTCAGGGACTACCATACAGAGATTATATGACACTTGGAGTCCTTGTTGACAAACTGGAACTTAAAAACAAGACGGATATGAAAACCGTTGGTAATATAGTTCCTGACTGCTGGGTGTATGTTCAGGACCGAAATGTTAAGATGGGAAGATTCCAGATATATAACAACTGGTCGCCATATCTTGTGAAAGACCTGGAGAACACAGTTTGGATCGGACTTGAGTACTTCTGCAATGAGGGTGATGAATTCTGGAATCAGACTGAAGAGGAATTTGCTTCTTTAGGTGTCGATGAAATGATTAAAATTAACCTGATTAGAGATAGAAGTGCAGTTCTTGATACTCACATGGAGAAAGTCAAAAAAGCTTATCCAGCATATTTTGACACATATGCAGAGATAGATACCTTAGTTGATTATCTTAATACTGTTGACAACCTATATTGTGTAGGTAGAAATGGACAGCATAGATATAACAATCTTGACCATTCAATGATGACATCATTTGAAGCTGTAAAATGCATATTAACTGGCAGCAATGATAAATCAGCAATTTGGAATGTAAACACAGAGAAAGAATACCACGAGGAAACAAAATCTTAGTATCTTGATTTTTAATAGTTCAATGTTATAATAAATTTGAAATTTGCAGAAAAGAAGGTGATTTAGATGGGGGACGAAACAAGAAAATTCTCAACACAGGATTCCAAACTTACTATGAAGGAAACAGTTAGAACTGTTTATGACGCATTGGAAGTTAAAGGATACAATCCAGTCAATCAGCTTGTAGGATATTTAGTTTCAGAGGATCCGACATATATTACAAATTATAACAACGCAAGAACATTGATTTGTAAGATAGACAGAGATGATCTCCTTTCTGAATTGCTGAAGAGTTATTTGGGGAAATGAAGAAATTAGCCCGGCTAAAGCCGGGCTTTTGTAAATTATGGAAACAATAAAAATTGCAACAAGCAGAGAACTAAATATAGTAAAAACATTCGAGTGCGGGCAATGTTTTAGATGGAATGCAGATGAAGATGGAATATACTATGGTATTGTGAAGGAATATCCTGCAAAAATATGGACCGATAATTCGGACGTATTTATTGAGTCAAATGCGCCTGCAGGATTTTGGCATGAGTATTTTGATATGTCACTTGATTATGAAAAGATAAGCCAACCATTTCTCAACGTTCCATATCTCGATGAGTGTACTCAAGATGGTATGGGTATTCGAATACTTAATCAGGAACCATGGGAAGCACTTTGCTCGTTTATTATTTCACAGTGCAATAACATAAAGCGAATAAAGGGTATAGTTGAGCGCCTCTGCAAAGAATTTGGAGAAGAAAAGAATGAATTTGGAAAAACTTTTTATACTTTTCCAAGTGCAAAGAGCATTGCTGAGCTTAAAGAGTCTGATCTGGAATGTTTGAGAGCAGGTTATCGATCTCCATATATATTAAATGCAGCTAAAGCTGTTTCGTCGGGCGAACTTAATCTGAATGAATTGAAGGCATGTGATTATCTGTCAGCTAAAACTGAACTCCTTAAGCTAAATGGCATAGGTGAAAAAGTTGCAAACTGTGTTGTGCTGTTTGGTTTGCATCATATGGAAGCATTTCCAGTTGATGTGTGGATTAAGAGAGCTTTAAATGAGCATTTTCCAAAAGATTTTAAACACGATACGCTCGGAGAATATGCAGGGCTTGCCCAGCAGTATATTTTTTACCACATGAGAGGATAGAAAATGGCTATAGTAGTAATAGGTACAGTTTTTGTAGATATAAAGGGATTTCCATTAAATAATTATATACCGGGCGGCCGTAATGCAGGTGAGGTAAATATAGTACACGGCGGAGTAGGCAGAAATGTTGCAGAAGATATAGCAAATGTCGAATTAAGACCTAAGTATGTCAGCATGGTTGATGAAACAGCATTAGGAGAATCAGTAATAAAAAAGCTGAATAATCACAAGGTAAACACAGATTATGTTGTGGCAACTCCCAATGGAATGGGCATATGGCTTGCAGTTTTTGATGAGACGGGGGATGTAACGGCGGCTATTTCAAAACGACCGGAAATTACCCCTATGAAGAACTTAATAGCTGAAAAAGGTGATGAAATATTCAAGGATTGTGACAGCATAGTTATAGAGGTGGATATAGACAAGGAAATAGTAAAAGAAACACTCAAATATGCAAGGAAATATAATAAAAAGGTGTTTGGGCTTGTTGCCAATATGAGTCTTGCTGCAGAAAGACGAGATTTTATAAAAGAACTTGATTGTTTTATTTGTAATGAACAGGAAGCTGAAATTTTGTTCGTAGAAGAACTTGGACAGTCAATTGAAGAAATGCAGAGCACGCTTTCGAGAAATGTTATTAATGCCAATATTAAGTCAATGGTTGTAACACTTGGAGATAAAGGTGCTGTTTATGCTGATGTTGGTGGCAGCAGTGGTCATGTTGAAGCACTTAAAGTGCATGTTCGTGATACAACTGGGGCAGGAGATGCCTTCTGCGCCGGAGTTTCAATAGGCCTGACATATGGTAAAAAATTATCCGAAGCAGTTGAAATAGGTACAAAGCTTGCAGCGTCAGTAATTACAATAAGTGAGAATACTTGCCCGAGGTTCTTGCCAACAGAACTTGGACTGGAAATATAGGGGTAAATCCAGAGAAAGCAAATAGCATTAAATCTTGATAGGAAGATTTAATGCTATTTGCTTTTTTGAAAAATAGAATTAAAACATCAATAAAAATGAATATCTGTGGTACCAGAGCGTATTACATGACGAAAAGACTATATTTTTATAAGTTCGTATTCACGTGACCCGAGGCCGATTTTTTCCGCATGTTCAAGACAGGCTTTGTATTCAGTTTCTGGAGAGCAATTGGTAAAATGATCATGATGGTCAATAAAATCTGCTTTTGCCATATTGTCAGAAAGTTGTGAATTCGGTAACGGTGTCGCCTTCAGACATGCATCCACACAAGCCTGGTCAAGCGCAAGTGGATCGAATGAGGCAAACATACCAATATTAGGGATAATTGGAGCATCATTTTCGCAGTGACAGTCACAATTAGGTGATACGTCAAGAACCAGAGAAATATGGAACTGTGGCCTTCCATCGACAACAGCCTTGGAATATTCTGCTATTCTGCGGCTAAGTTTTTCATTGGCATCGACATTCTCAAATTTTATGGCATCAAAATTGCAAGCACCAAGACACCTTCCGCAACCGACGCAGTTGTCCTTATTAACACTCATTTTCTTTTTGTCATCAAGATATACAAGACCACCGTTAGCACATTCTTTCTGGCATTTTCTGCATCCTCTACATCTGCTTTCAATTACAAAGGGCTTTCCACTTGTATGTTGTTCTTTTTTGCCGGCTCGAGATCCACAGCCCATTCCTATGTTTTTTAGTGTACCACCGAATCCGGTTTCCTCGTGACCTTTAAAGTGCGTGAGGGAAATGAATACATCGGCGTCCATTATTGCTCTGCCTATTTTGGCATTTTCTATAAGCTCGCCACCGATAACCGGTACTTCAATATCATCGGTACCCTTCAGACCATCGGCAATAATAATCGGACAGTCAACTGTCATTGGAGTAAATCCATTTTGCCATGCGCAGTACATATGTTCTATTGCGTTTTTACGAGAACCCGGATACATCGTGTTGCAGTCGGTTAAAAAAGGTTTTCCGCCAAGCTCTTTTACAACATCAACAACAGCTCGTGCATAATTAGGGCGAAGGAAAGCAAGGTTGCCGAGTTCCCCAAAATGCATTTTAATTGCGACAAATTTTTCATCCATATCTATATTGTCAATGCCGGCAGCTTTTATAAGCTTCTTTAATTTATTCGGAAGTCCGTCACCGAAGGCGGTGGTCCTGAAATCTGTAAAATAAACTTTTGATACAGCCATCGCAGTATTCCTCCTGAAAATTTTGTTTATTATTTGTAACAATTATAGTACATATACCAAAACATTTCCATGTCATAATATGTAATTATTAATAGTAGGAAATGATATAAAAAGCATCTAAATAGAAAAGACAATAAAATATAAAAAGATATTTTTGAAATATTTTTGAAATTTTTAGATAAAAATAGTTGCAATTTGGTTTCAAATGCTGTATTATAACGACGATATATTAGACCAACCATGGAATTATTATTTTCAGATGTAAAGATTTGTTGGCAATATACAGGAGGATCTTATATGAAGAACAAGAGATTTCTAAGCATGGTATTAGCAATAGTACTGACAGTTTCACTGTTTGTCGGTATTGGTGCTTCCGCTTCTGCAGATAGTTCTGTAATTAATTACACAGTGCAGAGCGGCGACTATATCTTCAAAATTTGTGTGAAGAATGGTTTGTCCTACTATGCATGTAAGGATGCAATTAAGCTATTAAACGGCTTTACAAGCGATACCCAGATGAACAGAATTTATCCGGGACAGACTATAAAATTGCCCGCATCTGATGCTGTTGCAGCAACAGTGCGCAATGAAGTTGTAGTAGGAAGCAGTACAAGCAGCTCAACAACTACGACGACTACAACAACTGCTACAACCGGAGATGCTATTTCCTATTATCTGGTTCAGTATACTGTGAAATCAGGTGACAGCCTCTATAGTATCTGCAATTCACTTGGTACCAGCTACAACCAGTATTCAAATATGATATTGACACTTAACAATCTTACAAGTGCAGCTCATATTTATGCCGGTAAGACTCTGTATATTCCGGTTTCCAGCAAACCTTCATCTGGAACTTATTATACTGTTGTAAAACATACTGTAACCGCAGGTGAAACAATGACATCAATCTGCAATTCTTATGGTGTAAATTACAGCAGCATGGCAAAAGTTGTACAGGGACTCAATGATGGTTACAATATGAATGCAATTAAAGTTGGACAGCAGGTACTTGTTCCAACAACCAAAGATGTAACACCTGTAACAACTGCAACTGCAACGGTAAATCCCACTTCCGGAACTTATACAGTAAATTTTGCAACTGCAGTACATGGTTCCCCTTATGCTACAATCGGTACAGCAAAGGTTGCATCTGCAAATGAAGGAAACACTGTAACTATCAATGCAAATCCCGACAGCGGATATAAACTCAAGTCAGTATCCGTTGTGAAGCATACATCCGGTGCAGCAGTTACAGTTACCAACAATTCATTTGTAATGCCCGCGGATAGTGTTGACATTACAGTTACATATGAGACAGGCGATTATGCTATTTCATGCAATGCTCCTTCTAACGGAAGCTACAGCATTTTAGTTAATGGTATTGAATCGGACTGTGCAAATAACGGCGATAAGATTACTCTTGATATTGCGCCTGAATATGGATATACAGTATCTAGTGTTACATATTCAAGACCTTCTGGACTTAATTCAACCAAGGTTGAGAAAAATTCTGATGGTATTTACACATTCATGATGCCGGATCATGCTATCAAGATTACTGTAAAATTTGAAAAGGCTTCACAGATTACTCTTGAGCTTAGAGATGTTGATGGCAGCAAACAGATCGGCACACTGTCACTTGAATATGACGGTACGGCAGTTAGTGGAACTAAGATTCCGGAAAATACAACAGTAACTGTTAAAATTAACTCTGCAAATGGTTACGGACCGGATGAAAATACAGCTGTTACATTCAAGCCAGATACCGGCTTTGAAGGGGTTAAGTTTGAGACAACCAAGATCTCAAATGATACCTGGACGATTAAAGTAAATGATATAGGCGGAGTAGCAAATCCAACAATAATAGTTTATGCTAAGTTTGTGCTAAATCAGAAATACACGCTGAGTGCTACTGCAAATGATAGCTGCAGTGCAAAATTCAGAGTTACAGATATGCCTGACACCATAACAGAATCTAATCTTAAAGAAGCCTACTATGAGGCTAAGGAAACAAATTCTGCAAAGGCTGGACAGATAGTATTTATTATTCCACAGGCAGCCTACAAGTATGATTTTGTTAAGAACGATAAGAATAGCAATATTGGAGTTACATGCGGAAACGGCAAATCTAAAGTGGATGTTAATTACAGCACTTCATGCAAAGCTTACTATTTTGAAATGCCTGCATCTAATGCTGTTGCTAAATTGAAATTCACATATACTGATGTAGCTGGATATACAATTATTCACAGCATGAAGGGTTACACAGAGAGCTCAGAATTCAGAACATATAATGCTAGCGGTGTTGAAAAGAATACTTTTGCAGTTGGCGAAACAATAATTATAGATGCAAATGGTCTTGTTCCTGCAGGTTATAAGATAGACAGAGTTGATGCTGGAGTAAGCACATATAATGATTGGGCCAAAGACTTACAGCCGGACGCAAACGGACTGTTTACACTAACTCAGCCTGATGGGCAGCTTTGGGTTATAGTATATATCACTCTTGATAACAATTCTGACTCCTATGTTGATATTGAAGGAAGAGCAGTAGGTATAGACGGTAAGGAAGTATCTGCAAATATCGGATCAGTTATACTTAAGAATGGTGATTCCGTACTTGGTACTAACGCAGTTGTTGGTGCAACTATAGATATAAATGCTAGCGCGGCTTCAGGTTACGAAATCTATAAGGTTACTTATAAGCAGGGTGAGAGCGGAACAGAGAAGGAAATAGAGCGCAATAGTTCTGCTAAATATACTTATACAGTCACAAAGACAGATCTCAATGCATTCAAGGCAGATCCAAGCAAAGAACTGATATTTACTGCATACTTCAAAAAGGCAAATGCAAAACAGTACATGATTTCTAACAGCCAGCCTGAGCTTGGTAGCTACCTTATAGCGACCAATGGAATGACATATACTAATGCAGTTGCCAGCGGGGCTGCAGATAATGCTATGGCATATGCATATGCAGATGAGCTTATAACACTGTTTATTAAGGTAAATGATTCTGATAATTATACAGTATCTTCAGTTGAAGTTAACGGTGAAACAGTAGCATTTGCTAAGACAAGTGAAATGGTTCACCCAGATGCATATGATAAAGAGTATACATATTATGCAACCTTTACAATGACAGAAGCAAATACTGTTACAAAAGTTAACTATGTTGTAGTACCGGCAGCGGCGCATTCAATTGTCAACAGCACTAATCTTGATTGCGGAACCTTGAAGATCCAGAGCTTCGCTTATAAGAAGGACAGAGTCGAGTTTACTTTTGCAGCATGCGAGGGATATGAATTTGAAGAAATTTTAATAACTGATGCTGTTGGTAATGTTATTACATATACATCAACAGGAAATAACTCAGGATACTTTGATATGCCTGACTGCGACGTAAATATTAAAGTAAACTTTATAGAAGAAACTCCTAATGCTATAGATACAACGTACTTCGGAAATGATAATTGTGAAATTACCACATCTTCGGATACGGCATTTGAAGGCGAAGTAATCTCTGTTGATGTTACGCCAACCGCTGGGTACACTATAGAAGATATTGAGCTTTATTATGAAGGTGGAGCTTTGCTATTGGAAGACTGTATTCTTTCTAAAACGGATACACATGTGGAATTCAAGATGCCAAATGATAATGTTTATATCAAGGTAACCACAGAAAAGATTAAATATAATGTGACCGTAAATTATGATAAGAATCAGGCCAGTGTAACAGTTGTAAGCGGTGTGGATGCTGATGGAACAACAACAGTAGGTACTGAAATAAAGCTTCATGTTGAGCCAAAAGCTGGATATAAACTTGCAAAAGTTGAATTTAATGGTACTGAAGTAGACTTGAGCAAAACGGGTACTGAATATCCATGCTCCAATGCAACAGCAGCAGACCAAATTGTGACAGTTACATTAGAACCTATAGAATATAAGCTTTCTGTGCAGTATAAGACAGACGGCGGAAAAGCACACTTTGAAGTTAATGGCAAAGAAGTCGATAAGGCAAAATACGGACAAGAGGTAAAGCTTGTAATTGAACCTGATGATGGTTATAAGGTGACAGTTCTTAGCGAATATGTTGAGAAATGGGTTGATAAGTCCGAGTCGATATCAGAAAATGCATATAAGTTCAAAATGCCTGCTGGAGACACTACGGAAGAATTGACCTTTGTTGAAAAAACATAAGATTTATGTAGATCACACAGCAGATTACAACAAGTATAAACTTCGTGTACAAAATATTAGGGATGCTACTAAATATAGTAGCATCCCTAATATGATTATCCCAAAGTATCGTCAGGAAATAATATGTGGAGAAGCGAAACATGATATAGCGGAAATCTTAAAGAAATTGTACGAGATAAAACAGGTACAGCTAATAGAAGAGAAAGTGTTCAAAGACCACATACATATGCCTGTGTCGATACTGCCCAAACTGAGGGTATCGGAGTTTATGGCCTATTTGAAAGGGAAAAGTACGCTGATGCTGTTTGACAGACATCCTGAGTCTAAGCAAATGGGGAAACCAAAACTTCTAAGCAAGAGATATTATGTCTCAACTTTGGGAAATGTGAATGAAACAACGATATTAGACTATATCAGAGAGCAAGAGGAAAACGATAAGCTTAAAGATAGAAATCAGTAGTCTCACCAGTGAAGGCCACAAGAATAAATAAGGAATTCCCAAAAACATCCACTATACAAAACGCAAAATACAGCTCAAAGTAGCTGAATATTGAAAAGAATCCCAGAGAAACTGCTGAAAATGGCAGAAATTCTCTGGGATTTTCTCATGTTTTTCTTGTATTTTAGGGGGTAAATATGGTATAGTTGTATAAGGGATATCCCTTATACTATTTAGAGGAGTTTTTACCATGCCTATACCGCCTGAAATTCTCGCTGTAGAACGTCCTAAAGGAACAATCGTAAAACAGTCCCACGGAAGATATCTTGTCATTAAACGCACATCGAAACGAGTTGACGGCAAGCCGAAGCCCGTTGATCTCGGCACGGTAGGTGAGATTATTGACGGCAAATATATTGAGATACGGAAAGAACCCCGGAAGCACAGAAACGAAGTGGACATCAAGGACTATGGCGAGTTTGCGCTGTGCAATAAAGCTGCCGGAGATTTGTTACAAGAATTGGCAAAGGTGTTCTCAATTCAGAATGCTAAACGTCTGTATGTAATTGCGTTACTGCGGGCTATGGACAAGGATGTAAAGAACAGAGATTTGCAATTCGCTTATGACACATCCTACATTTCTGAAGTATATCCGGGAGTTCATCTCAGTGAGAATACTGTTTCGGATTTTCTTGAGAAGACGGGAATGGCATACAGATATATTCACTC
>R06__coassemble_262_pt1 | contig 19900 bp, 25 predicted proteins | sample R06__metabat2_high_PE_044 | metagenome-assembled genome bin R06
ATTAGTACATATGAGTTTTTGAAGCTATGGATTCTGCAAGATCATCGCCTTCAAGAAGACGGATGATTTCAATTGCAAACTCCATTGCTGCTCCAACAGACGTTCCGGTTATTATATTTCCGTCAACTGTTACCCGCTCATTTGTTACAATCGCATCTATAAGATCTGCAGTAAGGCTTGGATTAATAGTTGCACGTCTGCCACTTAGAAGGCCAAGCTTTGCAAGAATACCAGGTGCGGCGCAAATGGCTGCAATTTTTTTGTTTGCAGCAAAATCAACGCATAGTTTGCATACGCGTTCATCAGCGGCAAGATTCGGAGTTCCGGGAATGCCGCCTGGCAGAATAATCATATCTATATCGTCGAATGAAACATTATCAAGAATGTCATCAGTTTCAAATGTAATATTATGAGAAGATGTTACTTTTGGAACGTCTTTTATCGAAACGGTTTTTATGTCAAGACCTGCACGGCGCAGAAAATCTACAACGATTAAACCTTCACACTCTTCACAGCCATCGGCAAATAAAATTACAGATTTGCTCATTAATATATCCTCCTAATTTAGATATTTTTCTTTTAGTTTAATTAAAAGCTTGCTCATCGGTGCAATCAGGAAACCACATACAAAATTGCTGATACCGTGAATGATATCGTAGGGCATTCCTGCGGCAACCCATGACACCATGCCATGAAAATCGAAGCCATATACAAGAGCTTGAAATGGAGCATACATGACACCGTAAAGAAAACCATGCAGAGCGCAGGCCACCATATATACATATGGATTAGAAGCTTTCGGTATTATCATTATAACAAGCCATAGAATTGTCCATATATACAGATAAGGAAACCACCACAGGGAAAAACCATTTACAAGCCCTGTTATAAAAATAAAAACATATAACGGCCAAAGAGCTTTGCCACGAAAAGCAATAGTAATTGCAGCAATAAAAACGGCAATAAGATGAATGTTTGGCAGTATATCAAGAACAAGCTTTGATGCGAACATAAGCGCACCGAGCATCGCAAAAACGGCGAGCTCTTTTACAGACAGTCTACTTTTCAATTTTAAATGAATAGGTAAAGCCGTCTTGAATATTAGTTGAATCTACACTGCTGGGGGCAAGATTCCCATTTATGTAAAAGGCCCAGTAACTGCCGTCAATATCATAATCTGCTGTGATACCGCAAACAGTTTTGACATATAACCCGTAGGGCCCGTCATCACCGGAAATAAGTCCTTCATCAACAAGTGCGTTTCCAACAGTGTTTTCGCTTGACGAAATGACATAACTCGTATCTTGTCCTTCAGCGTCTGTAACCAGAAATGTAAAAGTCTTAGTTTCGGAGCTGCTTTGATCTTTTGAAAAGAAACCTTTTGTATAAAGCACTATGGCCGCAATAAGTGCAATACAAAGGACAATAATAAAAAATTTGACATACTTTTTCATTAAAATCCACGCTTTCACTATTTATTTTTAATTGAATTAAACCAAATCCGGAGCTCGCAGATGGCTTAAAATAATCCGACAAGGTTTTCCGACTGGACATTTTTTCTTTCACCTTCTCGGCTTCCCAATGGCGTATCCGGATATGCGGCATCCTTAAGAAAGAGCTTTAGCGTGTCATACGGCGGCGGTCCCGTACAGGCGTCTCACCTGTTTCCCTTTTTCAGATTAGATACAATTATACTATAGTTGTTGCGAATTGCACAGAAAATAATATAAAGATGCAGCTGATGACTGCATCTTTATAAAGGCTGCAAAACCTTGGATATTTCATTGATAACCCTTTTTTTATCCGCACTCCATAAAGGCGCAATGAGGTCTCTTTTCGCTCCGTCACCGGTAAGCCGGTGAACGACCATGGTATGCGGAATTACATTTATGCACTTTTCAAGAAGTGAAATATAGTGATCCATATCGAGGGCATCAAATTTACCTGCAAGATAATCATCTGCAAGATCTGTGCCTTTCAGGACGTGGAGAAGCTGAAATTTTATGCCGTCTGCACCGGAGGAACCAATATATTTTGCAGTTTCAACTATCATATTATCGTCTTCACCGGGAAGGCCTATAATCATGTGTACAATAGTTTCGATGCCGGCAGAATTAAGTTTCTCCATTGCCTCATCAAAGACTTTGAGAGGATATCCCCGCCTTATATACTCGGCAGTATTTTCATGAATTGTCTGCAGACCGAGCTCGATGATAACAGGCTTAATGCAGTTAAGCTCTTTGAGAAGCAAAATCTTATCATCTTCAAGACAATCAGGTCGTGTACCTATTGAAAGAGCGACGATATCTGGATGTATAATAACTTCGGTATACAGCTTTTTAAGATACTCAACTGAGGCATAGGTACCAGTAAAACTTTGAAAATATGCTATGTATTTATTTGCACCTTTTGCCTTTACAAGAGCTTTTGCATTTTCGATGCATGAATATATATCACCTGTACAGGGTATTGCAAAATCTCCGCTTCCACCAGAGCAAAATATGCACCCACGTTTATCGATTAAACCATCTCTGTTCGGGCATGTGAATCCACCATCCAAGGCCAGTTTATAAACTTTTTGACCAAAACGCTTTCTAAAATGGGAGTTGGCGCTTAAATAATATGTCATAAATTTAAAAGAATTTTGGTATTTGAAATACGACTATCGGAAATGTGACAATAACCATCGGGATTTTTAATAAGGTATTTCTGATGGTATTCTTCTGCAGGAAAGAAATTTTCAAGGGGCCTGACCTCTGTATAAAATTCGCTATATTTGAGCTTTTCTTCTGAAGTTACCTGAGCTATTTTGCCTATATCATTTGCGTCGGAATAATAAATTCCTGTTTGGTACTGTGTACCCATATCGAATCCCTGACGGTTAAACATTGTAGGATCAATTACGCTATAAAATGCCGTACAAAGTTTTTCAGTACTGATTAGCCTTTCATCATAACTGACCATGACTGTTTCGCGAAAACCGGTCAAACCACTGCAAACAGCTTCGTAATTTGCAAAGTCTTTTCCAATGCCGTTAGCATATCCGACAACCGTGTTAATGATACCAGGAAGAGACATAAAGAATTTTTCGAGGCCCCAAAAACAACCACCTGCAAAATACAAAGTTTTCATGTATCAGATACTTTTACACCGAGACTGCAAAGCTTAGAGCAAAGTTCATCTGTACTACCATGGAAGACAATCGGAGTAATACCGAGCTGCAGAGCTTTTTCGCAGTTTGAAATACTATCGTCAATAAAGACACATTCTTCAGCTTTGAGAGAAAAACGCTCGAGGAAAATATTAAATATTTCACTTTCAGGTTTTACATACTTGACTTCATATGAGACAAGACAACCATCAAAGTATTCATGACCCGGAACCCGATTCCAATAACTCGGCTGATTTTCTGCAGCATTTGAAAGAAGATATATTTTATATCCGTTTGATTTAAGATTCCGTACAAGATCTGCCATACCGTTTACGGGAATTATAGGCCTGTCCCAATTGGATACAAGCTTTCTTACATAAGGATGCAAGCGCTCCGGAATTCTGACTTTCATTTGCTCTTCAGCTTCAGAAAGAGTGAGAGTTCCCCTGTCCATCTGGGCCCATTCAACTGAGTGATAAATTTCGTTAAAAAGGATATTTTTATCACTTTCATCGGCAATGCCTACAGCGCTTATAAAATACAATACATCAAAGAGCATCATTACATTGCCCATATCAAAAATAATATTTTTAATCATCAAATATTTCCTCGTTCTTGTTTGCGTTCTTGATACGCATATATTCAGTGCCGAGCTCGGTAGCCTGACCTTCAAACCATGCAGAGTCATATGGGGAAAGATTTATACCGGGGTAAAGCTTTTCTGCAATTTTTCTGGACCAAAAACGTGCGGATGAAGGTATGTTGACAACAAACGGCATGAGAGGACCCAAGTATGCATTTTGAATACTGTGACCATGTTCGTGAGCTTTCAGCCGGTCGTCTGCATCATCGCATGTGAACATAAAAACGCCAAGGGATCCACCACCCCAGGATTTTCCGACATCAAACTGAATACAGTCACCATATTTGTGAGCCTTATGACCAGTTGCAAGTAATCCGAGAGCAACAGCGGCACCGCCTATGTTAACAGGCAGTCCCCAGGTGAAATTTCGCAGATAGAATTCTTTTTTAGTTAAATGTGCATTCATATCAGTATTATAACATACTGATATGAAAGGAAAATACGTGAAATTTCAAAAAGAAATGTAACTTTTAACTTTTTTGTCCGTCTATTAATTAAGGAGGGGGAATTGATGAAAAAATGTAATTATTGCGGCGGGCAAACATTTGATGATACAGAAAGCTGCAGATTCTGCGGAAGCAGTACCTTCTCATATTTTTATCCGCGTGCAAAGCTGAAACAGCATAATAAAAAAGAAATAAAAAAGAAATTTACGATAATCCTGTTAAGTGCATTTTTTGTCTTAACGCTGACAATGGTAGATATATTGTCGGATAAAAAAACAACAACTGTAACAACAGTGTCGACTGTTGAGAAAAAAGAAGAAAGCATAAAAATAGGGATAGATGAGGCTGCGGATATATCACTTGGTTCTGCAGGTTTTTTGAAAGAGGACGTGAAGAAGTTGTCAGTTAAATGTGGGAATAAGGGTGATACGTACAAAGTGTCTTTTAAAAAAGGAAAAAAGGAATATAATTATAAAATAGATGCAGTGACAGGAAATGTTTTAAAAGTGACGATAAAGAAGGATTGACGTTTGAAACCCGATATAATAGATAAGCTTTTTACGAAATATTATAATGAAGCTCTCTTATATACCATATCAATCTGCAAGAACAAAACTGTAGCGGAAGACATTGTGTCAACAGCATTTTTTAAGGCTCTACAAAGTGCGGATGATTCGGTCAGCAATTTCAAGGCCTGGCTGTTTGCTGTGTGCAGAAATGAATATATAGATATATTAAGAAAAAACTCAAAACTTTCCGGTGAAGAAATAAGCGATGAACTTGAAGATGAAAGAGAACAGCTGCTGGATGAAATAATACGAAAAGATGAGTACAGAGCTTTGTATCATGCAATAGATCTCCTTCCTGGAAATCAAAGAGAAGTAATAACGCTTTTTTATTTTTCTGAAATGTCGGTAAAGGATATAGCACAAATTACAGGGAAAAGTGAGAGCAACACAAAAGTAATGCTTCATAGATCAAGAGAAAATCTGAAAAAGATTTTGGAGGAATAAAGCAAATGAGCAATTTTGATAAGTTATATGAAAAAATACAAGATGGCACAGCCACAGATGAAGAAAAGAGACTGTTCAAAGCAGAGATAGACAAGGCCAGACGAATAAGCGCAATTCTAGATGAAGAAATTGACAGCGAGAGAATAAATGAAGATTCAAAAATTGCGGAAGCGGATATCACAACAGTGAGAAAAGCCAGAAAGACATTTAATACAAAACTGATGATAAAAATTATTGTAATTTCTGTCTGCAGCCTTTTGCTTGTAGCCGCTATTGTATGCGGTATAATATTTATACCATCAGTTACATCGGCAAAGAGAAATGAAGTTTTTGACAGAGATGAAGTTATAGAAATAGCAAAAGACTACCTTGCTGAATATATTGATGGCGGAATTGATGGATTTTATATACATGATATAGATAAGGACCTACAAATAAACGGACATCTTACAAATGCAGTATATGAATATGAAATCGAATTCAGAAATGAAAACAGAGACGAATATGAAGTTACAGTTAATGCAAAATCCGGATATGCCATAATGACGGATGTTGATTTACACCATAAATGAATCTGAAATTAAAGCTTCAAGACGCAATCATCTACGCATTTAAGAAAAACAAAATCGCCATATCATTTTGACATGGCGATTTTGTTTTTCTTAAGTTTGATTACTGAATAGATTAAAATAGCTTATTCTATTTTAGCACCGCAGTTTGAACAGAAACTGTCGTTATCTTTAACAACTGTGCCACATTCGGGGCAAACTTTCTTACTCGTTTCATTGGAATCATTTTCGTTGTCTGGGCAGTAATATTTGCTGCCTTCGACTTTCTTTTCAATTTCAACATAGAATGCTGCGTTAATAAGACCTGATATAACGGGATTGAAAGCGGCATATCCAAGATTTAAAATAACAGACAAAAACCCGCAAAGGGTGCCGAGAAGTCCGTCACCGGAGATAGAGCTAAAAGTGAAGGCAATAAGAGATATGACAGCAACCCATATAAAATCTGCAAGGAACATTTGAAGCTTGAACCCTTGAGTGCGTTGCTTGGAAACATTTCGAGCTTCTTTAATACCTATATCCGGTTCAAGAGCAAGAATGTAAGGAACAAGTCTGTATTCATATAACCGGATAACAGCAATTACAGGGCCTGCTATAGGAATAAGACTCCAGATTAAGATCCATAGCGCAGTCCATCCTGTCCCGCCGAGGACTCTTTTGATGGAATCCCAACTGCGGAAGCTGTCAAAAAGCATGTCAGAATTAACATTCTCCCCTTCATAGCCTTTCAGATATATAATGGTCATCGCAACTGTAAACAACGCAGAAAGGGCAAGCGCAATTAGAGGAACTCCTATTGTAAGGACACAGGATACACAAACCAAAAGAACATAGAGAAGAGAAATTCCCCACAGACGTATCGGTTTATTTTTAAGAGCATCAAGAACTTTTAAATATATTTTTGCGAAAAGCATAGCATAACCTCCTTGAGCAAATCATTGTGCCAATATAATACCATATTAAAAAAGAAAAAATGTGATATACTTATTAACAAATAAATATTTTTTGAGAGTTGGAGAAGAACAATGGCCAAAATAATACTGATTAATGGCAGCTGCCACGAACACGGAAACACGTATATTGCATTAAAAGAAGTAGAAAAGGAGCTTAACAGGCACGGAGTTGAGACAGAAATTATGTGGATTGGCCAGATGCCAATTCAGGATTGCGTTGCTTGTAATAAATGTGCAGATATAGGATTGTGTGTGTTTAATAATGATCAGGTCAATGATGTATTAGAGGAGATTGAAGACTCCGATGGAATAGTTGTAGGAAGCCCTGTGTACTACGGAGGAGCTAGCGGACGTCTTTGCTCTTTTCTTGACAGACTTTTCTACGCAGCATCATGGAAAAGAAGCTTTGCAGGAAAGATAGGTGCTGCAGTTGTGGTTTGCAGGCGAGGTGGAGCAACAGCGGCATTTGACCGACTTAATAATTTCTTCCTTATGAATAATATGATAGTGCCGGCGTCTCAGTACTGGAACCAGATCCATGGTGCAAAACCAGGCGAAGCTGCTGAGGATGAAGAAGGGCTACAGACAATGAGAACACTTGCAACGAATATAGCATGGGTTTTATCGGGAATCGAAGGGAAACCAAAACCGGAATACGAAAATAGAATTTCTACTAATTTTATAAGATAAGAGATGAGCAAAAATGGAATTATGTACATTTAATGATTTTATTAAATTGGATATAAGATGCGGGACGATTATTTCTGCATGCAAAAATGAAAAAGCACGGAAAAGTGCTTATAAAATGGAGATTGATTTTGGACCGGAAATAGGAATAAAAAAATCATCTGCTCAAATAACAGACTACTACAAAGTGGAGGATCTTATCGGCAAACAGGTGCTTGCAGTAGTAAATTTTCCACCCAGACAGATAGCAGATTTTATGTCTGAGGTACTTGTGCTTGGAACATACAGTGACGGCGGCGTTGTGCTTGCAGTTCCGGATAAACCCATTTCAAATGGAGACAGACTTGGATGACGGAATTTACGAAGGAAATTTATGAACAGGTAAAAAAGATTCCTGTCGGGAGAGTATCGTGTTATGGACAGATAGCTTTTCTTGCTGGAAGGCCAGGGGCGTCCAGAGCAGTTGGATATGCTCTTCATCACAATCCGGAACCCGGGATTATTCCATGCCACAGAGTTGTATTTAAGGATGGCTCTGTTACAACAGGGTTTGCTTTCGGAGGACCTGATGTTCAAAGAATGCTCCTTGAAAATGAAGGAATAGTTTTTGACAATAACGGAAAAATAAACATGTCTGAATATATGTATAGACCGGAAGAGGCATAAAGTGAGAGAAAAGCTGATACATCAAATAGAAGAATATGTCCCGTTCAATGAACAGGAAGAAAAAGACAGGGTACTTATACTTGAGTTTTTGAAAAATAATGACAATGCATTTCTCAGAACAAATATGACAGCACATATGACGGCTTCATCCTGGATTGTGAATGCCAATAGGACAAAAATTCTTGCAGTATATCATAAAATATATGATTCCTGGGCATGGACTGGAGGCCACGCAGATGGTGATGAGGATCTTCTCAAAGTGGCTGTTAAAGAGGCAAAAGAAGAAACGGGTATAAGCAAAGTTATACCCGTTTCTGAAGATATTTATTCACTTGAAATATTAACGGTTGACGGCCATGAAAAACATGACTGTTATGTACCGTGTCATCTGCATATGAATATCACATATTTGCTGCAAGCAGATGAAGAAGAAATGCTGCATATATGTGAAGAGGAAAATAATGGCGTATCCTGGTTCAGTTATGAGGAGTTTGCGAAAAAATGTACAGAACCGTGGTTTTTAAAGAGAATTTATTCCAAGCTTGATGCCAAGCTCGCGCAGATTTAATATATAGAGCATCTCCTGTAAGTTTTTGTAAGAGAAAGAAGACGAGAAGATATTTCGTCGGTCAGAGCACCTTTTTTCATACGCCAGCGCCAGTTACCCTCGGCAATACCGGGAATATTGGTTCTGGCTTTTTCGTCAAGTTCAAGAAGGTCCTGCATCTGCATCATGAAAAGAACAGAAGAAGTTGACATTCCACATCTGACCATGCCCCAACTCCATCCTTCATCTTCTGTTATATGCATATAATCACGTGCAAATTCAAGATCTTCGTTGGACAATGTTTTAACCCAGCCACCTATAGTGTTGTTATCATGAGTGCCGGTGTAGCAGCAGCTGAGAAATGTACAACAATGAGGAAGATAAGAAGATGTTCCTGATGAATCAAATGCAAACTGCAGAACTTTCATGCCGGGAAGCCCGGAATCATTAAGAAGTTTATAAACTTCACTTGTGCATATACCAAGGTCCTCCGCTATGAACTCAAGGTTTGCAAACCAGCTTGTGAGCACACCGACAAGTGCCATGCCGGGACCTTTTTCCCAGTGACCGTTTTTGGCTGTTTTTTCACCATATGGAACAGCCCAATAGCTTTCAAATCCACGGAAATGATCTATTCGCACAACATCGTAGAGCTTTGATGCGCCTTCAATACGTCTGATCCACCAACCAAAACCATCGGATTGCATTTTGCTATAGTTGTATAATGGGTTACCCCAAAGCTGGCCTTCATCTGTAAAAGCATCGGGAGGAACTCCGGAAACTTCAACAGGTACATTTTTCTCATCAAGCATGAAGAACCATGGCTCTGACCAGACATCAGAACTGTCGAGAGCAACATAAATCGGGACATCACCAATAAAGCTTATTCCCTGCTGCTTTGCATAGTTGCGCAGCAAATTCCACTGTTTGTAAAATATATACTGTATGAAGTACCAAAAATCGATTTCGGATTTCAACTTGGAAGAATACTCTAGCAAGGCTTCAGAACGGCGCATACGAATATCTTCGTCCCATTCCATCCAAGGCTTCATGGAGAAATACTGCTTAAGAGCCATATACATTGCATAGCTCTCAAGCCAGCGTGAATTTTCGGAACAAAAAGCAAAGTAATCATCTTGGGTGTTTTTTTCTGAAAATCTATCAAAAGCCAGGCGAAGAATATTAAGCCTATGAGTATACATTACCCCGTAATTTACCTTCTCCTCATTTTCACCCCAGTTTACTTTGTCGACTTCAGACTGCAAGATAAGACCTTCTTCAATCAGCATGTCCAGGTCTATCAGATAGGGGTTACCGGCAAATGTCGAAGGAGATGAATATGGGCTGTCACCTGCATCGGTTGGGCCCAGAGGTAAAAGCTGCCAGTATTTCTGTCCGGATGCTTTTAAAAAATCTACAAATTCATATGCTGCTTTTCCCATTGTACCTATCCCGTAAGGAGATGGAAGAGAATACATCGGCATTATTATTCCGGAGGATCGATTCATGAAAACTCCTCATTTCTTAATGGATTGGATGGTATTATACATCCGCAAATAAAAAATATCTATATAAAATCAGAACAGAGTTAAAATGTTAACAGGCAGGAGAAAAATAAGATTATGGCTAATACAGATAATCAGATTACAATATTGTGTTATGGCGATTCGAATACATACGGATATAATCCGGAAAATAATGGGCGGAGATACAAAAAATCCGAAAGATGGACAATGCGTCTTGAAGAAAAACTAGGGAAAGGATATTGCATTGTAGAAGAAGGGCTAAATGGTAGAACAACAGCGTATGACAGACCTAACGGAGCTTTTAAAAACGGACTAACGCCGCTTGCTGCAATACTTGGTTCGCACATACCGATAGATATACTTATATTCATGCTGGGAACTAATGACTGCAACATAGAAATGTTACTAAAAAAAGAGGATATTGCAGCAGGGATGGAAAAGCTTGTCGTTCAAGCAAAGAAAACCTGTGAGGACCTTCAGGGATACATACCGGAAATTATACTTATAGCACCTGCAGCAATAAGAGAAGAACTTGCCGGTACTCCTTTTGAAGACCAGCTTGACAGAAGTTCGGTTAAAAAATCAAGGGAAATTGCAGCACTTTACGAAAATATAGCTGAAAAACATAAGTGCAGATTTTTAAATGCATGCGATAAGCTCGAAGTATCCAAAACAGATTGTGAGCACTTGACTCTAAATGGGCATTCAAGGCTCGCAGATATGATATATGAATTAATTACGTTGCGTTGAAAAGGCTTGTTCATAATTTGTGCAAATTATGTTAACAGTTTGTTTGTGCTGAATAAATAAAATATTAAAAAATGTTTCGTATTATATCCTCAGCAAAAACAATAATATATTTTGGAGGACATGAAATGAAAAAAGAAAACAGAAGCAGCGCAAAATCACTTATAGCCCTTTTGCTTGCAGTACTGCTTGTAAGTGCAATAGGTGTCAGTGCATTTGCAGCAGGACCAGATGATTCTTCATCACAGACAGAAATTTCTGAAGACAAATATCCTGAAAGAGGCCAAAACAAAGACAGTTTCGACAGCGACAGATGTGATGACGATATGTGCCCATACTGCGATATGAACGGCGAAAGCAGACGTGGAGGCTATAACGATTACTACGGATATGGCCGCGGCGGAAGAAACAATCGTAACAATGGCTATAACGATTACTACGGATATGGCTACGATTACGAAGATTATTATGATCCGTACTACTATTATGATTGGGATTACGATTACGACTATGGTTATGACTTTGATGACTACGAGTTTGATATAGACGAGTATCTCAAGGACATTGACGATGAAGATCTGAAGAAAGAAATTAAGGAACTTTATGACAAATATCTCGAGGCATATGAAAAGGCTGTAAAAGCAGACGAAGAATTATGTGATGCTGAGGATGCACTTTTCGATGCACTGTTCAAAGCAGATAACGAAGACGTTAAAACAGAAGAAAAAGATGATGTGAAAAAACCGGAGTCAGGTAAAACTGAGGATAAGAAGGAGAAAGATGTATCAGCAGATACTGAAAAAGAGGTAAAGCAGGAAGCAGATAAAGCAGCGGATACAGATACAGGCGAAGATGATGTACCGGAAATAAAAAATGATGTAGAAGAAAAAACTGAGCAGAAGACCACAGGAAATATTTTCAAAAGATGGTTTAACAGTGATAACAAGCTGTCTGCATAAGATAAATAAAATGATTAAAAGGTCTAATTAACGGAAAAAAGGTTACATGAACATAAGTTCATGTAACCTTTTTGTTTAAGCATTCCTCGGCGAAAGATGTTTAACATCTGGAGTTGTGCAACTTTATAAGAGAAGATGCCACAACAAATGTTAACAGATACATGGCACTCATTGAAAAAGGAATGGTCCATGTTTTGCCACCGAAAGTAAAGAAGTAAAAATCTTCCCATACCTTAAAAACTTCAACGCAGAACAGATATACCAGAGAGTAAATTACTGTAGGTATTTCACAAAGTAGTATATCTTTCTTTAAGTAACGGACTTTGGGAATGAAGAGAATAGTACAAATCATTGCGAGAAGTGGATTTATGAAATGAAAGAAAATCATAGACCCAGAGTACATCAGAAAAAAGCTTTTTCCTAGAAACAATTGTAATGGTGCAAGAAATATCAACACAACAATAAATGTGAGACCGACGGCTGCAGTGCCTATCAGATAGAACTTAGATATCCAGAGAGGAATTTCTCCCTTAAAAACAGCGACAAGCATGGTAAGAGCACAAAGTGCCAATAAGATATTGCTTAGTGTAGTAAAAGCTTTAAAATATCCTGCACCATACATATCACTGCCAAGTTGGCCTGCACCGGCACCATAGACTACATTTCTGACAACTATGATAATGGTTGAAATAAAAAGGAATATATTAATGACAATATTTCCAATCGTCTGTTTCTTGCTCAATGATTTGTTCATAAAAGACCCTCTTTAGTTAAGATACGTACTGATAAATAAAATCAGATAAACGATGATCCGCCGGTTACAATCCAACAAGCAAGTGTAGCAATTGTAAATGCTCCGGTGTATACAGAACCTGTTTTGCGATACGCATATGTACCGAGTACAGAAAATACAAGAACCTGCGGAGCAAAGAGTATAAGCAATGACATAAACGGACCGCCGAAGGTTGAGCCGAACAACAAATCTGCTCCCGGACCGAGGTTTGCAAAGAAAGGAATATACTCAAGAAGAATTATGAGCAGAATTCCACCGACCATCATAAGAGCGTTTCTCCACCAACACTTCATAAATCCAGCAAAGCCACTTTCATATGTTCCTTCACATCTGGATGATGCCATGATTTTACTGTTGTTAAGGAGGAAGAAGAGAGCAAATATAAGAATATAAACAAAGAACTGACCTATACGAATTGAGTTGAAGGTTCTGAAGAAAGGCCATATGAATCTAAAATCAAGCATGAAGCACTTTTCGCATATTAAAAGAAGAACGTACATAAGCGCTATCATGCATACGACGAGCAGAGCACATTTGCCCATGAGGTGCCAGCTTATTTTGTCAGGTGCATCAGCAGTGGCAAGTCCCATAGAGTGATAGGAGGCATCTCCACCGTTCTTTTTAGCCTTCTTGCGGGCAATTGCGGTGAGAACTATCATCACGATTATAAGAAGCAGATACCATGATACAAATCCGTTGCCGATAGTCATTCTGAATATGTTTTCCGGAAGTGGAAGTAGCCCGTGACCAAGCTGCGTCATGAACGGGTATGTTGCAAAGGCCAAAAGCATTGTGATGATGGCACCTTTCCACCACTGTTTACCTGTTTTGATGGTTTCCTTTGAAGGAAGTGGCTGAACAACATCAGAGAAGAATTTCGTACCGAGAAGCAGATTCATGAAAGGAAGCATAGCAACTACGGCGCAAAGCATAGCAACAAATACAAGCCATTCCTTTGTCATTGCAGTCTGCTGAGTGTAATCAATGTGTATAGGAAGAGAAAGAGCATTGTCAAACCACTCAAGTGCGGTTGCTAGACCATGGGCGTTGTGTGTGGTAAGACGGTGATTTGTGTTAAGAAGCTCAATGCGTCTGGCATCACCGGATGCAAAGGACCCGTAAGTTGTGTTCCACTCAGGAGTAACTGAACTATCATTATCAAGACCCAAGAATTCGAGCCTTAAGGGAGATGTCAAAAGCTCATCGCTTACGATATTTTTATAGTCTCTGAAGTATGAGAACTCATCGTATTTTGCCTGAAGCAAAAGCACATTGTTAAATTTAATGTTCTCTGAATCATAAGCACTGTCACGGAAAAGTTCACCACACTGAAGGACAGTCGCTTTAGGTGCAATATCCGTATTGGAATATGCAGCTGCAACAGACCAGGACGACCATGTGCCCATGGAGTGGCCTGAAAGGCCGAGGCGGCTCGAATCAACATACGGAAGATCTGCCAGATATGCATATGCGGTAATACCGCCGCATGATGAATCGGTAAGAACATTCCCATCATCATCTGTGGTGTATTTCTCATCGAAAAAGCTGAGATTAGAGAAATTCATCATGATTTTGTATCTGACCTGTCCACCGATTGACTTAAAGGTACCATCCTCGACGGAATCATTTCCATAGTTTACGGTAACTTTATGGTTTACGTAGCCACGATTAATAAGACCTAAAGTCGTGCTGCCATGACCATATTCGTCAATTGCCAAAACAACAGTACCACGCTTTGCAAGTTCTATTGCATAAGCTGCACAGGTTTCATGATCATTCTGATATCCATGCAGCAGGAGTACTCCGGGAGCCGGATTTTCTTCTGTTGCATTTTGCGGGACATAAAGCTTATAGAAAATCTTCCCTGTCTTGGTTCCATTGACTTCGCCATCAATAAAGCCCTGGGTTATGGTTACATTGCCATTGGATGTCTGAAGACTGTTTGCAATTATCATACAGACGAAAACGGCAACTAGGAGCACCACGAGCATTACGGCGCTGAGTTTGCGGTTTGTTTTCATATAATCCCCCTATATAAAAATTTTGTTAAGAACTAAACATATTGTAAATACAGTTAAAATATTGTGTCAAGAAAAACAGAGTTAGATTCTGCCTGAATATTTACCTTTTAATACAGATATACCCTGCTGTATGATGATACTTACACAGTCTGCAGCTTTTTCGGGCTCATTATTCTTGATGTGTTCAAGAAGTTCAAGCCGCATTTTTGCCGATTCAGCTATGTCCTCGGATTTAACTTTATAATGGTATTCCATTGAACTTCTCAGCATCTGCTCAAAACCTCGATATATCATGCTGTACAGACTGTTTCCTGAAGCTTGAGTAAGTTTATAATGAAAGTTATAAAGAAGGTCTGGAATATCTTCACCCGGAACAGTCAGAAGCGAAGCGATTTCAAGCATCTCATTATATGTCTTTTCATAAATGTTAGAGCAAGCTTTCCTTGCACATTCACTTTCAAGCCATAAACGAAAGTCCATCATATCATCAAAAAGGTCCTTGTCGAGTTCAAGCATGCCATAGTTCATCAAAGCATCTAATGACTGAGGGGTTGGCTGCTTACGATAGTCATTTATAATTGTCCCGCGTCTTGGTACTATGGTTACAAAGCCTTTGTATTCCAGCTCAAGAATGGCCTGGTGAAGAGAACTTCGACTTATACCGAGCTGATCAGCAAGTTCACGCTCGGAAGGGAGACGCATTCCGGGTCTGAGCTCACCGGACAGAATTTTGCCGAGAAGAGCATCTGCTGCGGACGCTGACAGTGATATGGGACTTAATTTGCTCAATTCCATTAAAATTTATCCTTTTAATTTTGATATACAGATATGCATATTGCAGTTGCGATTTGAAATGCAATATGATAAATTATTAACAAATGTGGTATAACCACCGACCAGTATTTTACTATACGGGAGCAGATAATGGAAGAAATTTTTGATTTTATTAGAGATTGCGGGATGTTTTTTCTGGCAACAGTTGACGGAGACTGGCCAAAGGTACGTCCGCTCGGAGCAATTGACCTGATAGATGGCAAGCTCTATATATTCACAGGGAAAAACAAGGAAACTTTCAGACAGCTGGAAAGAAACCCCAAAGCTGAACTTTGCGCTTGTAAAGGGGATAGCTTTGTCAGAGTTTGCGGAGAACTTAAACTTGATGAACGTGCAGAGGTTATGGAGCATATGATCTCTTCTTACCCGCAGTTTAAAAATAACGAGAAAGATTACAGCGACGCGGCACTTATGTATTTTACAAATGGTAGTGCTATAAAGAGTACTTTCGGACAAGAGCCAAAAGTGTACGCGTTTTGAGTTATGCTTATAATAGGCGGAAAGTGTTAATATATGGATACGGTAGAAATTGATGGAAGAATTTAAAGATAATTCCATACAGGCATCAAAAATTGCAAAGGATATTCTGGAGCTGTCAAGAAACTCTCTCCTTGTAAATTTCAGGTATATGGACAGAGCGATTACAAACTTGAAATTTGAGCAGGATGAAAATTTCACTCTTGAAACCGATGGGGAAAGTTTGTTCTTTGACCCCTGGTTTATACTTTCTCAATACAAGGCTGAACCCAATGTTATAACAAGAGATGTGCTGCATTCATACCTTCACTGCATATTCTGTCACAGCTTTATAGGCATGGACGTCAATCATCTTAGATGGGATTTTGCCTGCGACATAGCGGTAGAAAATATTATTAATGATCTTGATGCGCAGTGTATACACGTGTTGCGCGAGAAAAGTCAGGCATCTGTCATAAGCCTTCTTAAAAATGAAATTGGAACTCTTACCGCCGAAAGAATATACAAGTGGATTAAAGAAAAAGAAATCAGTGATGAAGAAATAGCACTGGAGCGGGAAAAATTCAAGGGTGACGGACATGGTTTGTGGTACGGAGAATCCGACCCAAATGCAAAACAGGACCGCAAAGTAAAGCTTCGTAAAATATGGGAAGAAGTATCAAAACGAATGCAGGTCGAACTTGAAACTGTTAATCGAGATGAAGGTGCGCTTGTTCAAAATCTGAGAAGTTTGAATCGATCGAAACGCTCATACACGGACTTTCTGAAACGGTTTACGGTATATGGCGAGGTAATGAAAATATCCGATGATGAGTTCGATAATAATTATTATATTTACGGGCTTGAAACATACGGTAATATGCCACTGATAGAAATGCTTGAATATTCCGAGCAGAAGAGAATAAGAGAGTTTGCAATTGCAATAGACACATCAGGCTCTGTAAAGGGAGAAGTTGTGCAGAAATTTATTGAGCATACGTACAATATTCTTATGCATGGTGAAAACTTTTTTACAAAGATAAATGTGTATATTATTCAGTGCGATTACAAGATAAGGGATGTTGCCCTTGTTACCTGTCGTGAGGATTTTGAGAAGTATATAGAAACCCTTGAAATAAAGGGTCTTGAAAGCACAGACTTTCGACCGGTTTTTGAATTCATAGACGGGAAAATAAGAGATAAGGAACTTAAAGAATTCAAAGGTTTGCTGTACTTTACAGACGGTCAGGGAATATTTCCGTCAGCGGTACCGAAATATGAGACAGCATTTGTACTTAATCGCACAGACTACGATAATCCAGGTGTGCCTTCATGGGCAATGCATATTACGATTCCGGAGGACAATATACTAGATGGCAGCTTTTCAGCTTGAAAACGGAATACTGACAATTGAAAACGGAACGGAATATCTTGAATCAGAAAAGTTCGCAGAAGAAACAGAAATAGTAAAGGCTGTACTGCCGGAAGGCCTTCGTCATATTTCGGTCGCTTGTTTTACGGGATGCATAAACCTTGAAGAGATTAATATTCCTTCCACGGTAGAAACGATAGATGACGGAGCATTTCTTTTCTGTGAAAAACTGGAAAGGATCAAATTCCCGAATGGCCTTAAGGAGATTGCAGATCTTTCTTTTCAGGGGACATCTCTAAAGACAGTGAATATACCCGACAGCTGCACAAGAATAGGTGAAGAGGCATTTTTCGAATGCCCGGAACTTGAAGAAATTAATATAGCAAATCCTGATGCAATGATAGGTGATGATGCATTTGCAAGCTGCTATAAGCTGCTTAATGGATTTGTCGCACCGGGATATCCGGTAAATGAAACTCCGGGCTCAGAACTGCTCTATTCGCTTTTATGGGCCACATGCCCCGACAGACACAAGGAAGAAACTTCTATACGTGCAGAAAAATTTATACGTGATAACGAAATGCTCGTTATGGAAAGAATAATTAAATATAATAATATCGGAGCAATGAACGGAATATCCAAAAGACATCTCTTGAAAGATGAAAACATAGATAAATATGTACGTACGGCAAATGAAGAGGGACTGACAGAGCTTACGGCACTTCTTATAAAAGCAAAAGGTACAAGAAAGTCACTTGAGGAGGAATTTGAACTTTGAATATACGTGATGCAAAACAGCAAATAAAAAATGCAATGCAGGCATACTTTACATGTGATGAATATGGAAACTTCAAAATACCTCCGGAGGAACAAAGACCAGTGTTTCTCGTGGGCCCTCCGGGTATAGGCAAAACTGCTATTATGAAGCAAATAGCAGATGAGATGTCGGTAGGGCTTGTAACTTATTCAATGACGCACCATACAAGGCAGTCAGCCCTGGGACTTCCGCTTATAGTGAAGAAAAATTACGGGGGAAAAGAAGTATCTGCAACAGAATATACGATGAGTGAAATCATCTCATCAGTATATGATATGATAGAAAATGCAGAGGCAAAGCGTGGTATTTTGTTCCTTGATGAGATCAACTGCGTTTCAGAGACTTTAACTCCAACTATGCTTCAATTTTTACAGTACAAGACTTTCGGAGCACATAAGGTTCCTGAGGGCTGGATAGTTGTTACTGCAGGAAATCCACCGGAGTACAATAGGTCCGTAAGAGAGTTTGACGTTGTCACATATGACAGACTAAAAAGAATAGATGTTGAGCCGGATTATTCAGCGTGGAAGGAATACGCCCTTAAAAGAGGCGTTCATCCGGCTGTTCTTACATATCTTGATGCAAAAAAAGACCATTTTTATAAAGTAGAGTCTGATGTTGACGGAAAAAGATTTGTTACTGCCCGTGGTTGGGTTGACCTCAGCGACATGATATATCTTTATGAGGAAAATGGAATTGCAGTAGATAAGATGCTGACGGTTCAATATTTACAGGATGTAGAGATAGCAGAAGACTTCGCAACATATTATGACATATTCAACAAGTATAAGAGTGATTACAAGATAGAACTTATACTCGCAGGGAAGACGCCAAAGGATATTATTTTACGCGCTAAGGATGCACCGTTTGATGAGAAACTCAGCATAATAGGGATGCTTCTTGATTCTGTAGGTGGTGAAATGAGAGATGTAATAAGACGTGAGGATATGATTTCTTCACTTCTTGCAGATTTAAAAGAAGTAAAGAATGGCACGGAAATTTCAGAAGTAATTGAAAAAGAAAAAACCTCCATGCATCGTGACGAGCTTCGTGGAATAATAACAGCGGAAAGAAGACGCATGTATGATTCTGTACTGGCATTTCTTGTTAAACACGAAAAGGAAGAGTCAGAATTTGCGGCAATAAAGGAAAATTATGATCTTTTGGTATCCGAAATGAAGGACAAAGCCGCAGAGACTTCTCTGAAACTGGAAAATCTTTTTACATTTGCTGAGAATTGTTGGGAAAATGGGCCTGAAATGCTAATTATAGTAACAGAACTTACAATAAGCCATTATGCGTCAAGATTTATATCACGTTATGGTTCGGACAGTTATTATAGCCATAGTGATGAACTTATGTTCTACGAAAGAAATACGGAAATTATAAAACAGCTTGAACAGATGGAATTGTAACTTTAACAAAGAAAAAGAGGGAATACCGATGCTAACAACTTGAAGTATCGGTATTCCCTCTTTTAACTGTTGCAGACATAATTATCCAACGAGGTGATTTGTTCCGAACATAAAACATACTCTCCCCGGGAAAGATGCTGTTTGTATATACATGATTTGTCCATCAAAATCTACACTGAGATAATAGTTATCTTGCGAAAGGTCTTTAACAAGAGTGTCAGACGAAGGGACAGTCATAAATCAATTTTTCGGTTGCCATAGGCGGAAACCCCGTAGCTTGCTGCG
>R06__coassemble_282_pt1 | contig 19349 bp, 17 predicted proteins | sample R06__metabat2_high_PE_044 | metagenome-assembled genome bin R06
ATATATTATGATATAATTTTTAAATATGCAAGAAATTATATTTTCAATTTCAAGATATGCACTCATTTGCCTTTCGTTAGTTATACTTTTCAGATGCCTCAGATCTTTGCTCAGTGATCGGTATGAAACCGAGGTGTGGGCTTATCTTAAGGTGGGGAAAAATATTCTTCCTGTAACTCACTGGGAAAATATTATAGGCAAAGGAGCAAGTGCCGATCTCCGCGTTTTCGGACCGGGTATCGGTCGGACTCATGCTGTCTTGAAACGCCGTGACAACGGCGTATGGGAAATATATGATGTTTTCTCAAAGGGCGGAGTCTGGGTAAATGGTGAAAGAGTGCCTCATTACGGCACGGAACTTGCCGACGGCGATCTTATTAACTTAGGAGGCAGCTGTGTTACTTTCTTGGATGAAAAGTATACAGAGGCGTATGAAAGCGAAATAAGAGTAAGCCCCGTAACAACGCTTATTGAACTTGGGATCTTTCAGATTTTTCTGCTGATACAGCATATGTATTCCTGCGAGGCTTGCTATGTTGTACCGATTATAGTGTCATTTGCACTTGTTATATTGCTTGAATGGATTCTGTATGGAGCAATGCATCTTTTAGGCAGAAATGGTTTCGAAGTTGAGATACTATCTTTTTACCTGACAACACTTGGATTAAGTGTAGCGGCATCTTCAACACCCGATGATGTTATAAAACAGATAATATTAATAAGCGCATCGGTTTTGCTTTTTGCAATCTGCGGCTGGTGGCAGTCGAGCCTTAAAAGGACAACTGCAATGAGAATACCTGTTGCTGTATTTGCTGTTTTGCTGCTTGGACTTAACGTTATATCCGGATATTCGGTAAACGGCGCAGCAAACTGGCTTACATTTGGAGGATATTCATTTCAGCCGTCAGAACTTGTCAAAGTGTGCTATGTTTATGTAGGGGCATCTACCCTTGAAATGCTTTACAAAAAGAACAACCTCTATGTTTTTATAGGCTTTTCCGCAGTATGCGTAATGGCTCTGGCACTTATAGGAGACTTCGGAACGGCAGTAATATTTTTTGCAACTTTCCTCGTAATATCGTTTTTAAGGTCAGGTTCAATTGCAACTGTTATACTGGCTCTTACAGGCGCAGGTCTTGCCGGCTTTCTGGCAGTCAGCGTAAAACCATATATATTAAGACGTTTTGAGACATGGGGACATGTCTGGGAGGATGTTTACGATACAGGATATCAGCAGACACGTGCCATGTCCGCGCTTGCCTCCGGCGGAGTTATAGGAAAAGGCGCCGGCAGCGGATGGCTTAAATCCATTTTTGCGGCAAATACTGACATGGTGTTTGCAATGGAGGCGGAAGAACTTGGGCTTATAGTTGCACTGTCTATGATTTTTGCTATGATCATTCTTGCATTTTTTGCAGTGAGAATGGCAAAAAGAGGAAGGTCTTCATTCTATGCAATCGCGGCATGTGCAACAATGGCTATGCTTTTAACGCAGATGGCACTTAATGTGTTCGGTTCTTTGGATATTCTTCCCTTTACAGGTGTTACGTTCCCATTCGTTTCAAGAGGAGGTTCGTCGCTAATTTCATGCTGGATGCTTATGGCATTTTTGAAAAGTGCCGATAACCGTGTCGGGGCAAGCTTTGCTGTCAGAAAATCTCCTGGAATGATTTTCGATATCGATGAACAGGATGAAGAAGAACAACAACAAGACGATTTTGAAGATAACGATGATGAAGCTGATGATGAATACGACGATTTAATCGGGTCCTTTGAAGGAGAAGCGGAAGATAACTACATAAACGATGCTTCTGAAAAAGCGGAAGACAAAAGCAACTGCTCATGGCGATTTTTTGATGATGACGAGTATCAGGACGAGCCTGATAAAAAGGAGGTACGGCGTAAGTGAAAAAAATTTCAGGTCGTGCTTTCAGTGTGCTGATAATTGCTTTTATGGTAATTGCCGGAATATCTTATTTTGTTTATAAAGATTTTAACGAAGGCGGAGATTGGGCAAAGTATTTTTCCGCATATAACTCAAGTGCGGAAGGCGAGATAATTGACACAAACGGATATATTCTTGCATATTTCAATGGGAACGAAATGAAGTATGCAAGTGATGCCATTACAAGAACATCCAATTACCATGTGACAGGCGACTATTGGGGGAGAACCGGGAGCGGATTGATTGTAAAATATTATCAGGCATCTCAGGATTTTAATTTCTTTAAAGGTTCTACTGAAAAGATATCAGGAATCTTACAACTTAGTATAGACAGCGATATAAACAACAGAGCCTATTCACTTCTTAGAAAAAACGGAAATGGCTGTATTATGATATGCAATTACCGTACCGGAGAAGTTGTGTGCATGGTATCTTCGCCGTCTATCGATCCGGATGAGGAGATAGAGGAAGGTCAGGAGATTGAAGACGGAACGTACTTGAATAAATGTTTGAAAGCAACATTTACTCCGGGGTCAACGTTCAAACTTGTAACAACTGCGGCGGCGATTGAAAAATATCCTAAAGCTCTTGAAAAAACTTATACCTGTTACGGAGAAACTGAAGTTGCGGGAGTTACAATAACGTGTACGACAGCACACGGCACGCAGACATTCACTGAAGCCCTTGCAAATTCTTGTAACTGTGCTTTTGCATCCATTGCTGTGGATATAGGACAGGAAAACCTTCTTGAGTATGCTTCAAAGTACGGATTTCTTGATACGCATGAGATAAACGGCATAACAACTGCAGCCGGAAATTTCCCAAAGGAATTTGTGGGAGACCCGGAAACAGCATGGGCAGGAATCGGTCAGTCTACGGACCTTATATGTCCGTTTTCAATGCTTAGATTTGTAAGTGCAATTGCAAATGACGGAGAACTAGCCGAAATGTCTCTTGTTAAAGGGGACGAAGGTGAATGTGAAAAAATGGTAGAGACATCCACAGCCATTAAAATGCAGCAGCTTATGAAAAATAATGTTGCAACGCACTATGAAGGTGAGACACTCTTCCCTGGGCTTACGCTCGGCGCAAAGACAGGTACGGCGGAGGTCGGAGATGGGACATCACATTCATGGTTTACAGGATTTCTCGAAGATGAAAACCATCCATACGCATTTGTGGCCCTTGTTGAAAATGGAGGTTACGGACTCTGGACGGCAGGGCTTATGATGAATGAACTACTACAATATATTACGGAGACAAATTGAAAAATTATGTTATATGGGCAATAGCCCTGGTTCTTATAGGAATTGGATTCCTTGTTCCCGGAATGAAGGGATATATGTACATTACGTTTTCCCTGTTTCTTGCAGCCTTTGTTATTATTGCTGTTAATGTATTTCCGGATGGTCTTAAAAGATGGACGCTTACACTTGTTTCTCTTGGACTTATCTACTTAATCGGTATTGAGTCAATTATTGTGTCAAATGCCTCAACGGATAAAAATGACAAGAAATCATATGTCGTTGTGCTGGGGGCTGCTGTAAACGGGAGTAAGCCGACGCTTTCTCTTACACACCGCCTGCAGGCGGCGGAGAGCTATCTCAAGAAATATCCTGATTCCATAGCTGTTGTATCAGGCGGACAGGGAGATGGAGAGGATATATCTGAAGCTCAATGCATGAGGGATGTCTTAATTGAAAATGGCATCGAAAAAGAGAGAATAATTATTGAAGATAAATCCACATCAACTATTGAAAACCTCACTTTTTCAAAAGAGATTATACTAAAAGACGGCGGAAGTATGGATGATGTTGCGATCCTTTCAAGTCCTTACCATCTGTATCGTGCTAAAAAGATGGCAGAAATGATAGGATATATAAATCCTGCAGGTGTAGCAGGCATACATGGTTACCCGATATATTCCCTCGGTATGTACATACGTGAGGCGTTCGGCGTGACTTCACTTATGCTTCGGGGAAGGTGAAAATTAAATGGATGAAAATTACGGAAAATTATATATAGTAGCAACGCCTATCGGAAACTCGAGAGACATGTCGGAAAGAGGAAAACAAATTCTGAGTGATGCCGATATTATTGCAGCCGAAGATACGAGACGCTCGATGATCCTTCTAAATAAGCTGGAAATTAAAAACAAGCTTGTGTCAAACCATAAATTCAATGAGTTTGGAAAAGCTAAGCACTTTATATCTGAGCTAAAGGAAGGTAAAAATATTGCAGTTATTACCGATGCCGGAACCCCGTGCATATCCGACCCCGGCAACGAGCTTATAAAGGCTGCAATTGAAGAAGGAATAAAGGTTGTGGGAATACCAGGGTGCTGTGCATTCGTAACAGCTCTTAGCATTTCAGGATTTGATCTTTCAAGCTTCCTCTTCTACGGATTTTTTCCTCGTGAAAATGCGGACAGGAAAAAACTGCTCGAAAAGATGAGAAAGGGAGATACAAAGACGTTTGCGTTCTATGAAAGCCCGCTTCGAATAATGAGTCTTGTGGATTTTTTCATAGAACAAAATGCAAAAGTTAAGATGTGCTTGGGTAACGACCTTACAAAACTCCATGAGATGACATTTCGCGGTACACCTGATGAAGTAAAGCAGCAACTCTTATTAAAGGGTAACTATGAAAAAGGCGAGTATGCAGTTGTTGTTGAACTTGAAGATGAGTATATTTTCAATAAGGTAGAACATATCGTTTCACCTGAGGCAATGCTGGTTGATGAAATGGTAAAGGGACTTTCTGCAAAAGAGGCAGTGAGTGCTGTTATGGACAATGAGAACAACTCGTATTCCAAGAATGAACTCAAAACTGCGGCATTGAATCTTAAAAAGCTGTTTGGATAGGGTTTGTATTAATCAGCGGATAATGTTATATTAGTAAGGAAAATAAATTAAAATTTATAAGAGGTGTATAAAATAATGAGTGAAAATTGCAGTCATGACTGCTCAAACTGCAGCGAAAACTGCTCATCGAGAAAAGAAGATTTCAGAAAATATCTTCATGATGGTGCTTCTGTAAAAAAGGTAATAGCCGTTGTGTCCGGCAAGGGCGGAGTTGGCAAAAGCCTCGTAACCTGTCTGATGGCTTCGGAAATGCAGAGAAGGGGATATAATGCAGCTGTACTTGATGCAGATATTACCGGACCTTCTGTTCCAAAATCATTCGGCGTAACAGAGCATGCAACTGGTACAGAGGAGTATCTCTACCCTGTATATACACATACAGGACTGCAGCTTATGTCAATAAACCTGATCCTTGAAAATGTAACAGATCCTGTTGTATGGCGCGGCCCGGTTATAGCAGGGGCTGTAACACAGTTCTGGACAGACGTTATGTGGGAAGATGTTGACTATATGTTCGTAGATATGCCTCCCGGAACAGGAGATGTTCCCCTTACAGTATTTCAGTCACTGCCGGTTGATGGCGTCATTATAGTAACAAGCCCGCAGGACCTTGTCGGAATGATAGTCGAAAAGGCTGTAAAAATGGCACAGATGATGGATATTCCGGTGCTTGGAATTGTTGAAAACATGTCATATTTCAAATGCCCGGACTGCGGAAAAGAATATGAGATATTTGGCAAGAGCAAGGTTGAGGAGCTCTGCAAACAGTACGATATAAAGAATTTCGCAAAATTACCTATTGATCCGGTGGTTGCAACAATGGTTGATGCCGGGGAAATTGAATCGATAGACGGAAAATATATAGCACCGATGGCGGATGCAATAGAAAAGGAGATAAAATAAATGGTTATAGCTGTAGCTTACGAAGACGGACAGATAGGCGAGCATTTCGGACATGCAAAAACATTTGCACTTTATAATTATCACGGCGCATCGGTAGATGAATGCGAAAAGAAACTTATAGACTGTAGTGATCTGCACGGACATAAGCAGATGGCAGATCTTATGCGTGATAATGCTGTTGATGCAGTTATGTCACAGTCAATGGGCGGTGAGGCAAAAGCACAGCTGCTTTCCTATGGTATAGTGCCTGTTGTGGGATATCAGGGAGATGCGGATACTGCGGCGGATCTTCTGGTAACAGGCCAGCTTCCGATAATTGATGCCGGAACATGCTCAGGCGGATGCGGCGGTTGCGGTGGCAGCTGTCATCACGATGAAGAAGGCAACTGCGACTGCGGATGCGAGGGACATTGCCATTAAGAAAATTAGGCTTTTCAGCTTAATATTAACATTTATAATCATAATCACAGGACTAACGGCCTGCGGAAAAGGAAACGGTGATGATATGCTTTCGTCATCTCCGTCTCCTACACCGACGGAGACACCAAAGTTCCTGTGGTCGGCAGAATTTGCCGCTGTTTCATCCACACCCTTTACAATTGTACCGCTCGGTGGATATGACGGCGGCTTTTTTGCGTACGGACTCGAAAAAACAGGAGAGGATATCCCGCAGCAGGCAATCGACAAGGCAAAGAAAAATAAAGAGCAGGTAGTTAATGACGGCCGCTATGATATAAATGAGCTGAGGCTCGTATTCGTAAATAATGATGGAAGTATAAAAACTCTTTCAGATTTTACAGCTTTGCCTATTTCGGAAAATACCGAAAATTGGACAGAGTTCGGCTCAGTTTCCGGAATCTCAGCAGTCATTTGCTCCGATGAAGGGAACATAAAAACTCTTGAATATGTTTATGCAAGCGGATCTTCAAAACCTGATGATGCAGAATATATACAAAACGATAAAAACTATAATGAGTTTTTAAATGAATATTATATAAGAACTCTTTCTACGTCCGGTGTCGAGATAAATAAGATTAAAATTTCAATTCCTGAAAATGTTTCGTATCTTTCGGACTCGTTTATTGAAAAAGGAGAGAAATATTACACAATAACGTCTTTAAACGGTGAGGGCGGAATAGGAATTATAGACGGAAGCGGAGTTGTCACAGATAATATTATGACAGATGGAAATGTCATAAAACTTGCAGACACAGGAAAGGATTCTGTTGCTGTACTTGTAAGTAACAATAACAAATACTTCGTTTATGTTTTAGATACGAACACAAAGGAGTTCACATATAATTATGCATTGCCGGACGACTGCTGCAAAATATGGCCGGGTAATGGGGAATATGATTTTTTCTACACATCGGGTGTTAATTTTATGGGCGCATCTCCGGATGGTGCCAAAGTCATTTTTAACTGGCTGACAGTAAATGTGAATACAGATACTATTAGTTCGGATGTTTTGACAGTCGGCAGCGATGAAGTATACTTTATGACTTCGGATGGGAAAATATGGACGCTTAAACGCATGGACTATGATGAAAGTGCAGAGAGAAAGGCCCTGGTGCTTGCATGCGTCAATCCGTCGTACGCGCTAAAAGAAGCAGTTGCGGAATATAACAGCAGTCATTATGAAGTAAGAATAGACATTGAAGACTATACTTTATATACCCAGGGACGTACCGGAATAGCCGCGCTTAAAGAATATGCATACAGTCATTTAGGCGGCAAAATGCCGGATATTATAGCAACGGATTCAATTTCACTCAGAAGTGCCTGCAACGACGGACTTCTTGAAGATCTTTACAAATATATTGATGCCGATACGGATATGTCGCGCACAGATTTTTTTGCAAATGCGCTAAAGCTCAATGAAGTTGACGGTGGACTGTACTCATCAGTTTCAGGCTTTAATATTGATACTGTAATAGGTTCAAAAGATATTGTGGGAGATTCGCCGGGATGGGGATATGAAGATTATTACAGTGCACTTTCATCTATGGGTGATGGTGTCACGGGATTTGACGCTTTTACAACAAGCGAAGATATATTAAAAAAATGCCTCGCGGTTGATATGAACTTATTTGTGGATTTTGAAAATGGAGTATGCAGTTTTGATGACGGAAGGTTTGAAGAGCTTTTAAAATTTGCAAATACATTTCCTGCATATTATGACTACGGAAACGCAAGTTTTTCAGATGTCACATCTACAGATATAAGAATTCGTGAAAATCAGCAGATGCTCCTCAGCCAGAAAATATACGGGTTTGATGATTTTTTATGGGCCGGATATGAATTTGAAGGAGATGTAAGCTATATAGGATACCCGACAAGTGAAGGTACAGGTAACACCATATGTATTGCAAGCGGAGATATTAATCTTGCAATAAGCAGTGAGTGCTCGGATAAAGTCTCAGCGTGGGAATTTATAAGGAAGTTCTTTAGCGAAGAATATCAGCTGGATAAGGATTATTTCCCATCAAATATCAATGCATTTGAAGCAAAACTTGAAGATGCAATGATTCAAACTCCTGTACTTAGCAAATACGGAGAGCAGCTCTATGACGATGAGACCGGACTTCCAAGAATCTGGGAAGTAGGTACAATGTACTTAAGCGACTATACTCCTTGCCCGTACTATCCTATAACTGAAGAAAAGGCCGAGATGCTCCGCACACTTATAAATACAACAGAAAAAGCTCAAAATTATAACGAGGATATATTCAGAATAGTAAAAAAGGGTATGATGGTTGAAAATCCTGTCTTGTATATACAGCAGCAGGTGACAGCATATCTTGGCGAAATCACACATGATTAAATTTACGCGCTTGCTATGGCGTAAATTTTAAATTATGAAAATAAAAACCGTATCATCAATTGATACGGTTTTTTTATATGTCAAGCAGTTCAATAAATCATGCACAAGGACGTATACTTTAGCTATTGCATTAAAACGGAAATTCACCATTATCGGAAATATCCGTAAAATTTGGGAGCTGTGCAGCTGGTATATTTGTTGTAGACATATATGTCGGCGCCGCATCCGCTCGCTTACTCTCACCAAAATGAACATCTTCCACCATTATTTCTGCAGAACGGCGGCTCCTGCCTTCTTTATCTTCCCAATTGTGTATCTGAAGCCTGCCGCTTATAGCAATAGATGAACCTTTACGAAAATACTTACAGATATATTCTGCCGTCGTTCTCCATGCAACACAGTCAATGAAGTCAGTAGGATATGCTCCGGTTTCATCTTTCCTGTCACGGTCAACAGCGACTGTAAAAGTTGTTACGGAAGTTTGGGACGATGTTACTCGCAGTTCCGGATCTGCAACTATTCTTCCCATAATATCTATATGATTTAACATGTTATAAGTTCCTCCATTCAATATGATAAAATTTCTGCGTTTTGTAGGATTAAGAATATCATCTAAAAAAGTTTGCTATGCGGATGATTATTGCGCTATGATCTCTGTTCAGCTCATAAAAAATGAATTCAAATGAGAGATATTATAAGCTGTCTTTTATCATTAGATAGAGATCATCAAAGTTGTCTACTGCAGTCAAATCGGGATTTGCACAAATGAGCTCGTTTGTTGAATTGAAAAGGAATCCTTTTTTTGAGGCTTTGAGCATTTCCAAATCATTATAGCTGTCACCGACAGCTATCGTATCATAATTTATGGACTGAAAAGCCTTGACTGCGCTGAGCTTTGAGTGGGATATGCGCATTTTGTGTGCAATTATAAAGCCATCGGAATCTATTTCAAGCGAATTGCAGAGAATAGGAGGCATTCCAAGTTTTTCAATTAATGGAAGTGCAAACTCTTCAAAAGTATCGCTGAGCACTACACACTGAACTTCGCGTCTTAGCTTGTCAAGAAACTCTTTTGCTCCGGGCAGTGGATCAATCTTTGAAATAACAGATTGAATCTCTTTTATGCCAAGACCATGTTCCTTTAAAATATTTATACGCCATTTCATTAGCTTGTCATAGTCAGGTTCATCTCGCGTTGTACGTTTGAGTTCGCTTATATTGCTTACTTTTGAAAATTCAATCCATATTTCAGGAGTAAGTACAGACTCCATATCAAAACATACTATATTCATTTATTTATTGCTACCTCCACTATTTCATTTTTATCAATAACTGTATTGTGCAGGATTTCACGCTTATCAAGGTCTCTGAGATTTACAGGGGCTTCGAGTCCGGTTTTAGATATATCCATACCAATTGCTTTGCTTACAGCTGAAGAAAACTTGAAAGGTGATGCAGTAGACAGTACTACGGCTCCCTCAGGCGCACCTGCATAGGCAACTGAAGTGTGGGGATCTATAAGATAGTTGTATTTGCTCCATACATCACCGATTGTTTTAAGACATGTCTGCTCATCTGTATATGCAGCAGAAAAAGTTTTGCAGATTTCATTCATTGTATCGTCATTTACCTTGTAAAAGCCTTTTTCGTTGAGCTCTTTCATAAGATAAGCAACATAGTCACAGTCACAATCAGATGCATAGTATAGCAGGCGTTCAAGATTTGAAGATACAAGTATGTCCATAGAAGGAGATGTAGTTTTTACAAGTTCGCGTCTTCTGTCATATATACCGGTATTTAAAAAATCATACAGAACGTTATTTGCATTTGAGGCGCATATTAGTTTTCCTACGGGAAGTCCCATTTTTTTTGCAAGGTAACCTGCAAGTATATCCCCAAAGTTGCCGGTGGGGACAACGAAATCAACGATAGCATCGGTGTTGAGCTTGGAATATGCATAGAAATAATAAACCGCTTGAGGTACAAGCCTTCCTATGTTTATTGAGTTTGCGCTGGAAAGATAGACACCAGGATCTTTTACAGCAAATGCTTCCTTTACACCTCTTTGACAGTCATCGAAGTTTCCACGTACGGCATATACTCTGACGTTTTTTCCCTGCTGTGTTACCATCTGGAGTCTCTGGGTTTCTGAAACTCCGCCGTGCGGGAAAAATACAACGATTTCTGTTCCATCTACATCATGAAAACCTTCAAGAGCAGCTTTACCGGTATCACCGGAAGTTGCTGTAAGAATAACTATCTTTTCTTTAAGACCTTCTGCATTTTTGGCATATGTCATAAATAGAGGGAGAACACTCAGCGCTAAATCCTTAAATGCCGATGTCGGTCCGTGCCATAGCTCCAGAATATGCTTATTCCCTACATCTTTTAAAGGAGTTATTTCATCCGTATCAAATTTTTTAGGATAAACTTTTACGGTTTCATCCATGCATTGAGCAAAACCCGGCATGAGATGCCCCATAACTTTTGCAGCCATTTCGCTGTAGGAAAGCCCCATTACGGACTTGTAGTCAAAAGGTGCAATTTCCTTTAATGCAAAAAGGCCTCCGTCAGGTGCAATTCCGCGAAGAAGAGCAGCCGTGTCTGAAATCGAATAATCAGATCGTGTACTTACATAGTTTGCCATTTTATGCCCTCTTAATATTCATATAGTAAGGTAAATTTGTGTACATCTCCGTCACCGCTGAAGAAATATTTTTCATCTTTACTGCCATAGGAAATTTTAATTTTTTCACCCATAAGTATTTCAGATGAGTATTCAACGGATATTCTCTTAGGAGTTTTAGATACTGCAATATCCGGAATTAAATCTTCTGCAATGTCAAAATAGCGAGTGTTGGATAAATGCCCGTTCATATCGGTGTAACTGTATGGAGCTATGAAGTATGAAAACTTGTCAGTATCGAGTTTCTGCGGTGCTTTAGGTGGAGAAATTTCAAAGCCTGTAATAGTCTCTTTAAAAGAAATACCATAGTCTTCCGGAGAAATAAGCTGGCGAGAATCTTTACTTATAAGAACCCATGTTGCACTCATATCTGCAAGAACATTGCCATTTTTGTCAAGAAAACGCGTATAGCGAAGAAAGAGCATGTGTCGCTGCTTACCGGGCCATGTTTCAACAGTTATAATATCATCATATGTAGGAAGCGAATAAATTTCTGCCTTCTGCCATATTATAACCCAGAGTAGACCACGGTCCGTCGTTTCACGTTTGCCTATACCTAAAGAAGTATTATCTATATCGGCAGCTTCCTGGGAAAGCATGAAAAGAATACAAGTGTGTAATTTTCCGGATGCATCAAGATCACCGGGACATATTTTTACTGAATAGCTATACATAATTAAAACCTCTGTTTTTAAATTATACAAAAAAAGATTGAAAATTAACAGTACCTTGAAAAAATATCACCGGGCTATGGCCCGGTGACGATTCATTAGGGGGTGGATAAATGTATAATTAATCTGGGGAAAAGATTACCGGAATGAATTATCAGGCTGCATATTCCGAAGAAAAAACGGAAACAGTGCCTACTTCAAGGTCTGTGAAGGGTTCAAAGTTTATTCCAAGTACTTCGCCGCTGAGCGCACCTACATAGAAATCGTAACGAAGGAATAATGTTTTTATACTGATTTCATAAATGCTTCCATCAAGAGTAATATCTGTACAGACAGGTGAGTTTGCTTCAAGTCCTGCTTCTTTAACTGCTATGCAATATGCCTCGTATGAGCTTAAGATGTTGTTCATTTCATTTATCTCCTTTTTAATTATTAACGATTTAATTGAGCGTTTTGTACGCTTACATTGTATAAACGGATAAAATAGAGAAAGGTTACACTTGAAATTAAAAATTTTTTATTAGGGGAAATTCTACATATTGAGAATTTATAAAAAATAAAGATATGTCGCAGGAATTTGTGTTGTTAAATGACTTGGAAATAAAAAATACATGACGCCATACATCATGTAAGATAGTTATTGAAGTTTTTTGGGTATTTAGATAAAATAACAAAAAAGAAAAGATAATAGTCCGTCGGAATTTGATGAATAAATCATCGGATGTATTCAAATAATGCAGAACTAAAAGTTTATCTGAGAAAAAGACATAACAAATCGGCCATGCAAGGTGTAAAAAATATCAATTTGCAACTCGGCGCGTAGTATGTTCTCATTACAGTAGATGCCAAAGATATCTTACAAAAACGCGGCAGTATCAAGCACTTTTATTCAAATTTTCATTTTAGTAGATATAAACAAGAATTGGGATATTATAGAAACAAGCTATTGAAAGGTTTTAGAGATTCCGAACGCGCATAATATGAGAAAGGAGTACAGTTAAATGCCTTTGGATGAGATTAATGAATTAAAAGACAGCTTCGTAAAACAACTGTCTCCCAAAAGAATATATCTGTTTGGCTCATATGCAAAGGGAACCAATAATGAAAACAGTGATTTTGATTTCTATATTGTTGTTAACGACAGCGAAAAGGATATGATAGGGCTTGCGACTAAGGCTTATAAGGCTATTCGACATAAGCACTCAAAATCTGTTGATATAATCGTCGGGACAGAAAGCAGGTTTGAAGAAAGAAAAAATGCTCCTACGCTTGAAAATGAGGTAGTGAATACGGGGATTCTGATTTATGGATGAAGCTAGAACCTGGTTTGAATTTGCAAAAACAGATTTGGGTGTTTCTAAACATCTGCTAGAAGCATATTATCCGAGACCACTTGAAATAATATGTTATCATTGCCAGCAGGCGGCTGAAAAAGCTATAAAAGCAGTCATGATTATACATGGTGCGCAGGGAGGCTTACCTAAGAAACATAACCTGTCATTCCTTCTTGAGCAGATTAAGAACGTAGAGGATATACCGGAGGAATATTACGATTATGCAGACGCTCTTACACCCTATGGTATTGCAGTGAGGTATCCCAATGAACTGCTTATAGATGAGCTACATGCACAGAAAGCAATTGAGTGTGCTGAAAAGCTTGTCAGCTGGGCAGAAGGTATTGTCGCGGTAAATCAATAACTTGGATAGAGCAATTATAAATTATCTTTGCGTATTCATTGTTTGGGTAAAGATAACTTAAAGAAGATTCAATATAAAACCAGAGAACTTTTGTGAGATAAATAAAAATCGGAATCTCATATAAACAAGCTGTTGAAAGGCTTTAGAGATTCCAAACGAATATAGAAACTCTGTAGGAGAGGATTTATGGATTACACTCATATTTTAAATCAGGACAAAGAAATTTATGATGCAATGATGAGAGAACTTGACCGCCAGCGCGATCATATAGAGCTTATTGCATCTGAAAATTTTGTATCCGAAGCAGTTATGGAGGCTATGGGAAGCCACCTTACAAATAAATACGCCGAAGGGTATCCGGGGGCACGTTATTACGGCGGATGCCAGTATGTAGATGAGGTGGAGCAAATCGCTATAGATAGAGCTAAGAAACTCTTTGGAGCAGAACATGCAAATGTTCAACCGCATTCCGGTTCACAGGCAAATGTTGCTGTTTACCTTGCACTTTTAAAACCGGGCGACACAATAATGGGAATGGATTTGTCCCATGGCGGACATCTTACACATGGTTCGAAAGCATCTATTTCAGGAAAATATTTCAACAGTGTTTTCTACGGAGTTTCAAAAGAGAGTGAAACTATAGATTATGACGCGGCATATGATGTTGCAAAAAAAGAACAGCCTAAGATAATAATAGCCGGTGCATCAGCTTATCCAAGATTCATAGATTTTGAAAAAATGAGAGAGATAGCAGATGATGTGGGCGCTTACCTCATGGTAGATATGGCACATATTGCAGGTCTTGTTGCCGCAGGACTTCACCCATCACCTGTACCTTATGCTCATGTTGTTACCACAACTACACATAAAACATTAAGAGGACCGCGTGGTGCGCTTATTCTGTGCAAAGAAGAACTTGCAAAGAAAATTAATTCGGCCGTATTTCCCGGAACACAGGGAGGACCTCTTATGCATGTCATTGCCGGGAAGGCAGTTGCATTCGGTGAGGCACTGACGCCGGAATTTAGACAATATCAGAAGCAGATTGTAGATAATGCGGCAGTGCTTGCCTCTGCACTTATGGATAACGGAATACGCCTGGTATCCGGAGGCACTGATAACCACCTTATGCTTGCCGATGTTATGAGCAAGGGTAGAACAGGTGCCGAAGTTCAGGAACTTCTGGATATGGCAAATATTACAGCAAATAAAAATACAATACCCTTTGATACACAGGGAGTGAAAGCGACAAGCGGGGTAAGACTTGGAACTCCGGCTGTAACATCTAGGGGCATGAACTGTGATGATATGGTTAAAATAGCTGGATTTATTTCAAGCCTTGTTGAAAAAGGGCAAGAAGCAGTTCCGAGTGTCAAAGAAGAAGTACTTTCGCTTTGCCGTGAACATCCTTTATACCCGAATTTGTAATTTGTAATAAATAAAGAAGGTGATTGCGTTGAAAAAATTCCTTAAGATTTTGGCAATTGTAATCGGAGCAATTATTGCAATTGCTGCATTGTTTCTTGCATATCTTACAATCCGTGAGTATAAGCCGGACGATATCGAGCAGCTTGACATCAGAGGAACTGTTACAGGGAAAGAACTTAAGCAAAATGAGGAGATGACAGTTCTTACCTGGAATGTAGGATACTGCGCACTTGGCAAGGATTCAGATTTTGTAATGGACGGAGGCGGAAACGCGCCAAGCGCAGATGAAGATAAAGTAAATCAGTACATGTCGGAAATCTGCGAAGGTCTCAATGAAGAAGACTGCGATATCTATATGCTACAAGAAGTGGATGTCGATTCATCGAGAAGTTTCGGAATTGACCAACGTGACAGCTTTTCTATTGGAAATGATGTACATGCGCTTAACTATTCATGCGATTTTGTTCCGTTTCCGTGGCCTCCGTTTGGAAAAATAAATTCAGGAATTTTTACAACGACAACCTATGATATAGAAAGTGCGGAAAGAATTTCACTTCCGTGCCCATTTAGCTGGCCTCTTCGTGTTGCCAATCTTAAAAGATGTATGATGGTCTCGTACATGCCAATTGAGGGGTCAGATAAAAAATTCGTACTTATCAACTTCCATCTCGAAGCATATGACAGCGGTGAGGGTAAAATTGCACAGACCAAACAGCTGCTCAAATTTATGGAAGAAGAATATAAAAAAGGCAACTATGTTATAGCAGGCGGCGACTGGAACCAGGTATTTCCCGATTCTCTTCTAAATTATCCCGACCTGCACTCGGATATTTGGAAAGTCGGACATATAGATATAGATATGCTGCCCGAGGGATTTATTACGGCATTCGATTCAACTGAGCCTACATGCCGCTTGCTTAATCAGCCATACAATCCTGCAGATACTGTCAATACACAGTATTATGTAATTGACGGATTCATATGTTCTCCAAATGTCAGAGTAAATGATGTAGAAACAATAAATAAGGGATTTGCATCCAGTGACCATAATCCTGTAAAACTTACCTTTACATTAAAAGGGGAGTAAGTTATGGCAGATCTTGAACGGTTTAGAAGGGCGCAAAAGAGGGATTTTGAGATTGCACTCTCGGAGATTAAAAGCGGAAGAAAGCGTTCACATTGGATGTGGTATATATTTCCGCAGATTGCAGGACTCGGAATGAGCTCAACTGCAGAGTACTACGCTATAAGGGATATTGAAGAGGCAAGAGAATTTCTCGATGATGAAATGCTCGGTGGAAATATAGTTGAAATATCTGAAGCTCTTCTTTTAAATGAAAGCTCAGATCCACTTTATGTCATGGGATATCCGGATAATCTTAAATTAAGGTCATCAATGACACTTTTTGATGCGGCATCTGATGGAAAAACAGATGTATTTAAAAAAGTTATAGATAAATTTTATGGTGGAGAATTGGACCAGCTGACACTTGAGCTTATATAGAGATATTTAAAGGAGTGGGTAAAATGCCTTTTAATGGCATTTTACCCACTCTTTTTTTATTCAACACTGAAAAATATGAACAGCCGGATTTTAAATATGAAAGCAGATAAATTGAATTTATGGAAATGAAATTATGTTGACCAAAATATGACTTTGTGTTAAAGTCTAAAAAGAATAGGCCGAGTATAACTAATTGTAAATTGGGATACCGGTTTTCGTTCGGAGGTTTTGTAATGAAATTAGGAAAAATTACAGCAATATTACTGTGCGTTGTGCTTCTTTTATCTTTTGTGCCATGCGCATCAGCTGATGATATCGTAAATGAGTATGATTTGTATGTTAACGGCGTACGAGTTACTGATAGTAATAAAAGTGATATTTTGGGCAATAAAACTGCCAGCTACGATCCAGTTTCAAATAAGCTCAGTTTAAATGGTGCGACGCTGACAACTCTTTGTGATTCTGCATTAACGGGCGGGAATTTTCTTGCGGCAATTTATTCAGATTCAAATATAGAGAATCTGACAATTAATGTTGTAAGTAAGAGCACTATAAAAATAAGTGCACCTGTACAGAGCTTTGCTAATGTCAATCTTAGAGGAATATACAGCACAAAAAATATTAAAATAACAGGAGCAGAGCTTGAAATTGAACTGCCTTCATATACAGGCAACAGTGCAGCAATTGAGGCAAATAATATTGAAATAAATAATAACCTTAATATTTGCTGCGCAGCTGCTTTGGATTATACATATGGTATTGTCTGCAACGAAAACCTTTCTCTTTCATCAGCCCAGGTCAATATCGAAATAGATAAAGATTCGTATCTCCAGGGTACAAATTGTGGTATACTTCTTCGTCAGAGTAAGACAATAAATATTTCAAGCGGAAGTATACTTAATATAAGCGTGGACGATGCCGGAAATATTATGGGAATAAATGATGAAGACGGTACAATAAACAATGCCGGTAGCATTAATATCTTAACAGGCAACGCGTATAGAGATAATAATTACGGAATTTACTGCAGGGAAATTCTAAACAGCGGAATAATTGATGTCGAGACAGAAAATGTTGAAGACAATAAATACAGTATATTTCTTCTTACAAATGAAGATTTAGATACATATGTGAAAATCACAGCAGGCGAAATAACCCTTAAATCAAAAGCGCAGATTAATGTAGAAGACGCTGACAATTATTATTTTGTTTACGGTGATTCGGCAGACAGTGCTGAATTTGATGCCCCAGGTGAATGGGAAAAAACAAATAATGAAGATTTCAACAATAACTATCTGTATTTTGCAAAAGGAAATACTGTTAAATACTATAAAGATGAAAATGATAGTGCAGTAGCAGAAGAGTTTTTCAAGCCTAAGGATTATTCCATAACTCTTCTTGATAATATATACACGAAAGAGGGATACGTTCAGGCCGGATGGGTTACAACGGATGGCACAGTAGTTTATGAAGCAAAATCTGAATATTCAGATAATTTGGATCTCAGCCTTTATCCGAATTGGAAGAGCGATACCGTAAAGGTAACATACAATATGAATGGCAAGGGCGACAACCAGGAGACTACTGTTATAAGAAATAGCAAAATAACATCACATCCTGTGCCTACAGCTGCAGGTTTTGTATTCGGCGGCTGGTACAAAGATGAAACGCTCTCCACTGCCTGGGATTTTGACAATGATGTTGTCAGTCAAGATACTACACTCTTTGCAAAATGGACTGAAATTGAGCAGACTTATACAGTAACATTTGCATCTACCGGACATACTTCAGGCGAGGTACCAGAAGCTCAGCATCCTGCAAAGGGCAGTGCGATTACACTCCCCAATCAAAGAACACTTGTAAAAACAGGCTATACTTTCTCAGGCTGGAATGACGGAACCAAAACATATGCTGCCGGAGATACTTATACAGCAGCTAAAGATATTACGCTAAATGCAGTATGGACAGAAGTTAAAACAACAGCTACCGTTACATTTGATCTTAACGGACACGGAACAGGGACAATAGCATCGCAGACGGTTACAAAGGGAAGTAAAATAACAGAGCCTTCAACACCTACAACAACAGATGGTTACTGCTTCGACGGCTGGTATAAAACAAAAGATGCATCAAGTACAAAATTCAGCTTCTCAACAGATACAATTTCTGAAGATACAACACTTTACGCCAAGTGGACTGCCGGCAACACTATAACTTATTATCCCGGCAGCAACGGAACGGGAAGCACGGTTATTGTTTCAAAACCGAAGGATGTATCCATTGCAATTAAAGGTGAGACATTTACCCGAACAGGATATTATCAGGATGGATGGTCACTTACAGACGGAGGATCAAAAGCATACTCATTTGGAGATGTATATAAAACCAACAGCAATCTTGTACTATACCCTGTATGGAAGAGCGGAACTGCAACATACACTGTAGTATTTGGCAAATATACCGGACAGAATTACGGAAGTGCTTACTACAGTATTGACGGAACTAACTGGACAGCTCTTTCAACTTCACAAATAACGCTTACAAATGTACCTAGCGGTAAAGTAATCTACTTTAAGATGGTACCAAATTCCGGATACTACTCACATCCATATGTCTATTATAATAATAACAGCAATTATTACGCTCCTACTATATACAATCAGCAGTTCTCTATAACGGTTGATAAGGATCTTACGGTTAAGCTTAACTTCACTGTAAATCCGCCTACGGGAGATGAAGATATGTCAGGAATGCTAATGCTGCTTATAAGTAGCGGAATCTGCATAGCTCTATGCGGGAAAAAGGTACTCGACGATCGAAAAAAGA
>R06__coassemble_284_pt1 | contig 19338 bp, 17 predicted proteins | sample R06__metabat2_high_PE_044 | metagenome-assembled genome bin R06
ATAGGAACAGTGTTGCAGATATACAAAACCTCTCATTAACATTGGCGAAGGTATTAAACAGAGGGTTAACCTCTGAATTAGGAGTCTTCTGTATCTTGGGTGCATTTACCCACCCAAGATACAGAAGACTCTTAAAACTTTACAAAACCTAGGGCAATTTTGTGGGATTTTGTATTCATAAATAAACAGAGTCTTTGATTAAATATAAAAATGTACATCCCGGAATTAATTCCGGGATGTACATTTTTTGCTTTTTTAAAGAGCAAATATTCCGAGCGCTTCAAGTGTGATCAAAACTATTACAATGGCAAGTGCTACAAAAGCAACAATCAGTATTATGTCCATAGCTTTTACACTTAAAGGAATTTTGTCATACCAGCCTTCCTTTTTCTCTTGAAGTGCTTTAGAAACGGGCTTGTTTTCCAGCTTCTTTTTTTCTTCGTCAGTCATTACTTCTTGGCGATGTACTTACGTATATCGAGAGCAACAGCAATTACAATAACAAGACCCTGAACAACATAGTTATAGTACGGGTTGACACCGAGGAACTGGAGTATAATCTTGAGAACTTCAAATACCAGAACACCGACTAGGATTCCCGGAACAGTACCAATACCACCAGTGGTAGAAACACCACCGATTGTACATCCTGCAATTGCTTCAAGTTCGTAGCCATTACCCATGGAAGCAGATGCACCGCCGGATTTAGCTGCCAAGAGATAGCCTGCAAATGCATACATGATACCGGCTGTAATGTAAATGAGCATTAATGTCTTTGTGGTGTTAACACCAGAAACTTCAGCTGCAATTTCATTTCCACCTATTGCATACATATATTTGCCGTGACGTGTTTTGTTGTATAAAAACCAGAAGAATATTCCTATGATTATTGCAACAAATAGCAGATAGGGAAGATAAAATCCCTTAGTATCGCCAATGCGCCCTGTAATGAGAGAAGTATAAATCTTTTGGAAGCCGCCTATAGGCTGTGCATCAGATATAACAAGGCAGATACCATATATGATAGTCTGTGTGCCGAGAGTTGCAATGAAAGGAGGAACGTGGAGCTTCGTAATGACAAATCCATTAAGTGCTCCCCAGAAAACACCGACAATAAGGACTATAAGAAGAACAAGGAATATGTTCATCTCGGGACACCATGCCCAAAGACGGCTGCTGTAATCTCCACGCTGGCACAAAATACCTGCAAGACATGCTGCAAGACCTACCTGGCGTCCTGCACTAAGGTCAGTACCCTTTGTTATAAGGCATCCGGAAACACCAAGTGCTATAAGAAAACGGACGGCTGTATTAGAAACCAGGTTACCGAAGTTTCCCCATGAGAAGAAGTTGTCTTTCATAAAACCGACAACGATTGCTGCGATGAGAAGAATTATGACAATGGGATTGCCTTTCATTAATCCGACAAGCTTTTTGCCGAAACTATCTTTTTTTACTGTTTTTTCCATTATTCTGACCTCTTTCATTCAAACTGTGTAGCAAGGGCCATGATGTTTTCCTGCGTTGCGTCCTTGCCGTCAATAAATCCGGTTACTCTACCGTCGCACATGACCATGACACGGTCCGACATGCCGATAATCTCACTCATTTCAGAGCTAATCATTATGATGCTCTTACCCTGTTTTGCAAGGTCCGCGATGATGCAGTAGATTTCATACTTTGCTCCGACATCGATGCCTCTTGTAGGTTCGTCAAGTATAAGAACATCAGGATTATTTGCAAGCCAACGTCCTACGAGAACTTTCTGCTGATTACCACCTGAAAGAGACTTAATTGCGGTCTTGGAAGACGGAGTCTTAATGTTCATTGCCTTGACATTATCCTGAACAAGCTGCTCAACTGCTTTATTGTCTATAAGATTTAGCTTTCCGAGATACTGGTCAAGAGAGGAAATAGAGATGTTGTCAGCTACGCTAAGTACTCCTAAGATACCAGAGCCACGTCTATCTTCTGTAAGCATTGCAATACCCTGGTCAATGGCATCTTTAGGACGAGTGATTTTCATCTCCTGCCCCTTGTACTTGATTGTACCGCTTGTATGAGACCTCGTTCCAAAAAGGCCTTCCATGAGTTCTGTACGCTGTGCACCCACAAGTCCAGCAACACCGAGAATTTCGCCTTTTCTCAGACTGAAATTTACATGTCTGAAGCTTCTCGGGTTAATTGAAGTAAAGTCTTCAACTTCAAATACAACTTCGCCAGGTATGTTTTCTCTCTCGGGATAAAGATTTGTAAGCTCACGACCGACCATCTTGGTAATGATGTCATCAGTGGTGAGTTCCGATGCGGGCCAGGTACCAATATATGTACCATCTCGCATGATTGTGACCTCATCGCCGATACGAAGGATTTCATCCATTTTGTGTGAAATGTAGACAATTGCAACGCCCTCGCTCTTAAGGTCTTCCACAATGCGGAAAAGTGCATCGACTTCATTTTGCGTAAGTGAGGATGTAGGCTCATCGAGAATAAGAACGCGACAGTTTGCACTGACGGCTTTCGCAATTTCAACGGACTGCATCTGCGAAACACTTAAATTGCCGACTTTTTCCTTCGGATCAAAGTCCATTCTGACCTTTTTAAGAAGAGCAGCAGTATCTTCGTACATCTTCTTGTGATCTACTATGGGCCAGAAACCGAGGAATTTTTTGAGAGGATAACGACCAAGGAAAATATTCTCACCGATTGTTCTTTCAGGTATAGGCTGAAGTTCCTGGTGAACCATCGCAATACCTTTTTCCAAAGCATCCATCGGGTCATTTATCGTGACGGGTTCACCATCGAGATAAATCTGGCCTTCATCCATCTTGTAGATACCGAACATACACTTCATCAGAGTGGATTTGCCGGCACCATTTTCTCCCATAAGGCAGTGTACCTTACCGGGGTGGAGTCTGAGCTGTACATGATCCAAAGCTTTAACACCAGGGAACTGTTTACATACATCTCTCATCTCCAGTACATATTCGGACATATGAGCATGCCTCCTATCTTTGCTGGTTTTAAATATTCTTTGAAGTATTTTTCCGCAAGAAAAACATTTCAAAAAATATTTAAAAAATTGGGTGAGCCTTTTTAAGGCTCACCCAGAACCTAACTTAATTAAGCCTTTGTGACCTTTACGTAGTCAACCCAGTAGTAGTTCTGAAGAGCTTCGCCCTTGAGAGCTGCGATAGCTGCGTCAACTGCAGCGTGGGACTGACCATCAGCATCGTTAAGAACAGTACCTGTCATGGTGCCGTTGTTAACCATTTCTACACATTCATCAAGTGCGTCAACACCGAGGAGGTAGATGTCTTCGCCAACAGTGCGGCCTGCTGCTTCAATAGCTGCTGCTGCACCGAGAGCCATAGCATCGTTGTTGCAGAATACAACTTCAACCTGATCGCCGAACTTTGCAAGGTCAGTAGCGCAGATTTCCTGGCCCTTTGCCTGTGCCCAGTTACCAACCTGGTCGTCGAGGCATTCAACAGCGATTCCTGCATCTTCGAGAGCCTTTATGGAGTACTCTGTACGATACTGTGCGTCAACGTTCTCGGGGTCGCCTTCAATCATGATGTAGGAAACTTTGCCGTCGCCATTGATGTCGCCATTGTCAGCAAGCTCAGCTACGATTTCGCCCTGGAAAGTACCGGACTGACGTGCGTCTGCACCAACATAGCAAACATATTCATTGTTGAGGATTCCTTCGTAAGACTCGTCGCCGTTGTCTCCAAGAGGCTCACGGTTGATGAGGATGCAGGGAATGCCTGCTGCTACGATAGAATCGATAACAGAGTCTGCAGAAGAGGTCTGAACGAGGTTGAGAATGATAACATCCATACCCTGGGTGATGAAGTTATTGATTTGGTTAGTCTGCTCAGCCATGTCGTTCTTGCCGTCAACGATAGTGATGTCGAACTTCATGTCGTCTGTTTCAAGAGACTTCATGTAAGCTTCGAGCTCGTTACGATACAGAGTCATGAAGTTATCATCAAACTGATAGATAGCTACGCCGACTTTGTAGGTCTTTGCTTCTGCTGCTGCGGGAGCTGCTTCAGCTGCTGCAGGTGCAGCTTCTGTTGCTGTTGTTGCTGCCTGCTGGCCACATGCGCAAAGTGCGAAAATCATGCAGAGAGCAAGTGCAAGTGCTAAGAACTTTTTCATTAGATTTCCTCCAAATAAATTTTGTGATTTTTATATTTTGCGGAAAACCGCCAATCACCTTATGAAAAAGAACTGCCATATTGCAGAATCTTTATAAATTTGTGATTAAAATTATACTATTTGAAAAAAATTAAATCAACTAATTGGTTTTATATAAATGAATAAATATTCAAATCAGATTTTGTTAAAAAAGTATAAAGGAAGTTAAAAATGTGAAAAAGAGATAAAACAATACTGAAATACAACTGAAATTATCTGTATCTTTCCAAAACGATTTCATATGTACGATTAATAAACTACAACCGACAAATTCAGTCCGACACTAACTGTTCTGAAACATATATATAATTGAAGGTGCTTTAGGTACATTAAATTGCTGTTTAATAGAATCTTTATATGCTTAATAAAGCAATTACCGTAACATAATATTATTTACAGAATATAATATACTTAATATCATTAACAGAATTTAAAATACTTAAAATAAAATACGGAATAAAATAGACAAAATACTATCAACAGAAAATTATCTACCTAATATAATTTACATAACGCAAAATATGCAAAAATATAAAGCGCTCTAAAAAGAACGCAAAAATTTAATGATGAAAATGTGAAGGGAATTTCAGAAGATTTCGAGAAACAAAAGACCTGCCATAGATTGATTCTAAGGCAGATCTTTTACTAAATATAGTATTAAAAAAGTCCTTTGATTATTCCATTTTTATCTATGTCTATTTTTTCCGCTGCCGGTACTTTTGGAAGCCCGGGCATTGTTATTATATCTCCAGTGAGTACTACGATAAATCCGGCACCGGCGCAGAGCTTGAGCGACTGTACAGATACCTTGAAACCATCGGGGGCACCGAGGAGCAACGGATCATCAGAAAACGAGTATTGTGTTTTTGCCATGCAGACAGGAAGCTTATCAAAGCCTAGTTTGGTAAGACAGTCAATATCTTTACGTGCTTTTGGTGACAGAATTATGCCGTCCGCGTGGTAGATTCTTCTGCAAACACTTTCAATTTTTTCTTGGATTCCGACGTCGAGAGGATAGGTAAAGGAAAAGTTGTTGTTTTCTTTTGAAAGCCTTACGACTGATTCAGCCAAAAGTGTACCACCTTCGCTACCCTTAGCCCAAACATCACTCAAAACAGCTTCTACTCCTATTTCAGAGCATGATTTTTTTACAAGTTCAATTTCTTGTTCGCTGTCTGATGGGAATGCGTTGATTGCAACAACACATGGAAGGGAAAACACATTTTTAATATTTTCCACATGTTGCAAAAGATTAGGAAGACCTTTTTCGAGAGATGAAAGATTTTCTTCGTTAAGGCTTTCTTTTGCCACACCTCCATGATATTTCAGAGCACGAATTGTTGCAACAACTACGACAGCGTCCGGATGAAGGTCTGCCATACGGCATTTTATATCAAAGAACTTCTCGGCACCCAAGTCTGCTCCGAAACCGGCTTCAGTTACAACATAATCTGCGAGCTTTAAAGCGGTACGAGTTGCAATTACCGAGTTGCAGCCGTGAGCAATGTTAGCAAATGGACCACCATGAATTATTGCAGGTGAATTTTCAAGCGTCTGGACAAGGTTTGGCTTTATAGCATCCTTAAGAAGTACTGTCATTGCACCTTCTGCCTTGAGATCATGGGCAGTGATAGGCTTTCCTTCGTATGTATATCCGACAACTATATTTGAAATGCGCCGTTTAAGATCAGATAAATCCTCTGCAAGGCATAGTACGGCCATTATTTCACTTGCAACCGTTATGTCGAAACCATCTTCTCTAGGACATCCATGAGCCTTCCCGCCGAGTCCGTCAACAATGAAACGAAGCTGCCGGTCGTTAATATCAACAGCACGCCTCCAGGTTATGGATTTCGGGTCAATACAAAGAGAATTTCCCTGCTGGATATGGTTATCCAGCATTGCAGCAAGAAGATTGTTGGCAGCGCCTATTGCATGCAAATCACCAGTAAAGTGTAGGTTTATATCCTCCATAGGTACAACCTGGGCATATCCACCGCCGGCTGCACCCCCTTTAAGCCCGAAAACGGGGCCAAGTGAAGGCTCTCTCAAAGCGGTAACGGCGTTATATCCCAATTTATTAAGTGCATCACAAAGACCTATGGATGTAGTGGTTTTTCCTTCTCCTGCAGGTGTCGGAGTTATGGCCGTAACAAGGATAAGTTTGCCTTTTTTTCCGCTTTCTTTAAGCATACAAGGATCAATTTTAGCTTTATATTTGCCGTAGTTTTCAATGGCATCTTCAGGAATATCAAGAGAAGAGGCAATTTCAAAAATAGGCTTCATTTTAGCCTGCTGGGCTATTTCAATGTCTGTTTTACAGTTCATAAATCTTCCTTCAAAATGTTGTTGGGAATTGCTGAGCCTTATTAAAATGCGGTAGTAAAAATAAATATCTACTTATCTATATTGAATACAAGATATTAGCCTTTGCTAGTGTTGTATACGGTTTCGTTATTGCCAACGGAATGAGTGAGCCATACGTTACCGCCGATAACGGCATTGTCACCTATAAATACGTCGCCGCCAAGGATTGTGGCACCTGCGTAAATAACAACATTGTTTCCAATGTTGGGGTGACGTTTGATACCCTTGACCAGACTGCCATCGTCTGCAACGGAAAAGCTTTTAGCACCGAGCGTTACATGCTGATATAGCTTTACATTATTTCCTATTACGGTTGTCTCGCCTATAACAACCCCTGTACCATGGTCTATGAAGAAACTTTTCCCTATTGTAGCGCCGGGATGAATATCTATACCGGTTTTCCTATGGGCAAACTCGGTCATGATTCTTGCGGTAACCGGATGGCCTAGAAGATAAAGTTCGTGTGCAATTCGGAATGTTCCTATTGCGAGAAATGCTGGGTATGCGAGGATTATTTCATCAACACTTTTGGCAGCGGGGTCACCTTCATAACCTGCAATTATGTCCGAGATCAGAAGTTCCATAACATATGGGATTCTGTCGCAGAGAGCTTCAACAACGTTTTCTGCCTCATCATCTGTCATAGTACGATGCATCGCTTTAAAGAGACAGTCATTTGCAAGCTTCAAATAATGTGAACGTATATCTTCACCATACCCTACGCTTTCGGGCCTATCACAGTAGCTTGGAAACATGGAATTGAGATATCCATATATGGCATTGACGGTAAGATCCCTGTAGGCTTTACAGTCTGTATCAAAGCTGTGACCGCTTCTTTTTACAACGGCTTCCATTTCGCTTGAAAGTTTAAGATAATCTGTCATATTACTTATTCTCCGAAAAGTGTTGTGGATAAGTATCTGTCACCGGAATCGGGAAGAAGGACAACAATGTTTTTATTTGCGTATGCTTCGTCTTTACATAGCTCGATAGCGGCAGAGAGTGCGGCACCGGAGCTGATTCCGACCATTAGTCCTTCCTGCTTACCAATAAGGCGAGCACATTCATACGCATCTTCATCGCTTATGCACATAATACGGTCAATTATTTCCGCATCAAGTATCTCCGGGATAAAGTTTGCGCCTATGCCCTGAAGACCGTGGGGGCCTGCAAAGCCTTTTGAAAGAAGAGGTGATGTAAGCGGTTCAACCGCCACAATCTCAATACTTCCGATTTTTTCTTTAAGATATTTGCCAGTTCCACTCAAAGTACCGCCAGTTCCGACTCCTGCAACAAAGGTATCGACCATTCCGTCTAAATCATTAAAAATTTCAGGGCCGGTTGTAAGGTAATGAGCCTCTGCGTTTGCAGGGTTTACGAACTGACCTGCAACAAAGCATCCGGGATATTTTTCTTTGACTTCATTGAGCTTTTCAAGTGAGCCTTGCATGCCTTTGCTGCCGTCTGAAAGAACGACTTCTGCACCGTATGCCTGCATGAGCTTGATGCGCTCTTTTGACATGCTGTCTGGCATGATTATAACTGCCTTATATCCACGGGATGCGGCAACACTTGCAAGCCCTATGCCGGTATTACCGGAGGTCGCTTCAACTACAACGCCGCCAGGGCCAATAAGTCCATTTTTCTCGGCACTATTTAAAATAGAGAGAGCCGCCCTGTCTTTTGCAGAGCCAGTGGGATTTAAAAACTCAAGCTTAGCAAAAAGAGAAGCTTTCAACCCGAGGCTTTTTTCAATATTTTTAAGCTCCATAAGAGGGGTATTGCCTATAAGTTCGTCTACCTTTGTATAAACCATATTCAAAACCTCAAAAATAATTATCGTTAATGAGTATAAGCTATTTTGACATTTTTGCCAATATTGGTGAAAATGTTATGAGGAAAAATCAGATACATCGCTTGCAATATTTACGATTACGTTCACCATGGCATTCATAGCATTTATAGATACGAACTCCTTCACACTGTGGAAGTTTTCACCGCCGGTTGAAAGATTGGGGCAAGGAAGACCTTCATATGAAAGCCTGGCACCATCCGTACCACCCCTTATGGGACGATGACATGGTTCAATGCCCTCCTTTTTAAAAGCGTCTTCAGCCTTTCTTATTATATGCATGTGTGGCAGAATTTTATCTTTCATGTTGTAGTAGCTGTCAACTATTTCAACATCTAGTGTACCTGGTCCATATTTATCGTTTAGGAACTTAGCAATTGAAAGGACAAACTGCTTTTTCTTTTTAAATTTTTCTGTATCATGGTCACGGATGATGATGCTGATTTTAGTTTCGCTTTCATCACCGCAGATTTCATTTACGTGATAAAAACCTTCATAGCCCTCAGTGTGTTCGGGCCTTTCAGAAGGTGGGAGCATAGAGAGAAACTCGTTAGCATAAATAATTGAGTTTCTCATTTTGTTCTTGGCACTTCCGGGGTGAATGTTAAGGCCATGCACTGTGATTTTTACAGATGCAGCATTGAAGCATTCATACTCTATTTCTCCGAGCCTTCCACCATCCACAGTGTATGCATATGAAGCACGAAATGTATTAAGATCAAATTTGTCTGTTCCTCTGCCAATCTCTTCATCGGGAGTGAGGGCTACATACAGGTCTCCGTGATTTAATTCCGGATGACAAAGCAAATACTCAAAAGCTGTGACGATTTCACTTGCACCTGCCTTGTCGTCGGCACCGAGAAGAGTTGTGCCGTCGGTGCAAATAAGCTCCTGACCTTTGAAAAAGGAAAGGTTATACTCCTCGTCTCCAATTATAAGGCCATTTTTCAGAACAATATCTCCGCCATTATAAATAAATTGCTCTGCTTTTATATCTGCACCCGGCGCATCGGGAGATGTATCCATATGTGCGATAAATCCGATGGGCTTTTCATCTTCAAAACCCTTGCTTGCTGGTATATAGGCATAGACATATCCAAAATCATCGACATGTGCATTTGTACAACCAATTGTTTTCAAATCTTCTGCAATAAATTCTGCGAGACAGAGTTCTTTTTCATTTGATGGGCAGCAGCTGCTGCTTTCATCAGAGGATGTATCAAATGCAACATATTTAAGGAACCTTTCGACGATGTCCATTTTTACGACTTCCTTTATTTGAAGATTATCTTTCATTAAGTATATATTTTAAATGGAAGATAATCAATGAAGTTGTTGAGATGTTAATATTAAGTAGTTCTTAATGAGGTCGGTTTTCATTTGCTGAATAAGGTTTTTCCTAATTTTAAGAATAAGATCGGTTGGATTTATTCGTGCAGATGAGAGCATAAAACATTGAAAGATATAAAAACTCTCCCGCGATTTAACGGGAGAGTAAAAATGCAATATAAACCATTAATTCTTCTCAGGTATTGCGAAGATAAATATCAGGGAACTTATAAGAAGAAGGAACGGATAGAAAAGATATGGGATTAGTTCGAATGCGCTTACTGAATATCCGAGAGTTGAAGCTGCAGATATAGCTACAAGCATCTGAGCACCATAGGGGATAATTCCTTGGAAAACACATGAAAATGTATCAAGAATAGATGCTGTTTTTCTTGAAGATATCCCATAGGATTGTGCCATATCTGATGCAATTGGGTTTGCAATGACTATTGCAACAGTATTGTTCGCAGTGGCAATATCCATTAAACCGACAAGAAGTCCCATGCCGAGCTGTCCACCGTGCTTGCCTTTGAAGATTTTCTGGATCCAGCTTAAAAGTGCGTCGAATCCACCATATTCACGAATTAATGCGCAGATTGCAGAGACAAGTATTGCAACCATTGTTGTTTCAAACATTCCGGAGGCACCGCTTCCCATGTTTGCAAGAAGATCGGTCGCGGCGGTTGCACCGGTTACAAGCATTATTATTGCACCTGAAATTATACCTATAAGCAGAACGACAAATACATTGATGCCTATTATTCCGCATATAAGAACGAGGACATAAGGAATAATCTGGACGAGATTGTAGCTTTCGCTAACTGATTGTCCTGTATATGTTTTAAGGGAAATTACTACTATTATAATAAGAGTAACTAAAGCTGCAGGAAGAGCTATCTTGAAATTCTCGCGGAATTTATCCTTCATTTCACAGCCCTGACCATTGCAAGCTGCAATTGTTGTATCAGATATGAATGAAAGATTATCACCAAACATTGCCCCACCTACAACAGTCGCAATGCAAAGAGGAAGAGAAAATCCGGATGCGGTGGCAAGAGGGATGGCGATTGGAGTAATAAGCGTTATTGTTCCAACAGATGTGCCCATAGCAGTTGAAACAAAGCAGGAGACGAAGAAAATTACGGCAACTGCAAATTTTGCAGGAATTACACTGAGCATGAAGTAGGCAACGCTTTCTGCCGAGGTTCTTCCTACTGTGCCTACGAATATTCCTGCTTCCATGAAGATAATAATCATGTACATGATGTTTTTATCTCCAACCCCTTTGCCCATGAGCGCGACTTTATCATCTATTGAAAGAGATTTGTTTTGCACGCATGCAACAAGCAGAGCAATTAAAAATATAACTACGATTGGGATGTTATAAAAGCCCATCGGTATTTTAAGGACGTATTCAAACAGGATTCCAAGTCCTAAGTATAATACTATAAATACGCCGATAGGGAGGAGCGCAATGGCTCCTCCCTTTATGTTGTTTTTATTTTCCGTCATAAAATCGGCCCGTTAAAATTAGAAGATGGCAACAACTGCGCCGTCGTAGGTTTCTGCTATGAACTGCTTAATGGCGTCTGTCTTTAAAGCCTTGATTAAAGCCTGGGTTTTTGCGCTGGACTCATCACCTGTGCGGACTGCAATGATATTTGCATAGTACTGTGCTGCATCACCGGATGCATCTTCAATTGCAAGAGCATCTGCAACCTTTAAGCCTGCACCGATTGCATAGTTGCCGTTGATAACTGCGATTGTGCCTGCATCACTGCTTGCAAGAATTGAAGGAACGGTATCTGCCTGTACGGGGGTAATGACGTATCCGCCATCATCGACTATATCAAGGTGATTTACGCCTTTTTCTGCTGAAGCATCATCAGGGAGCTTTATAAGGCCTTCCTGCTGGAGAAGAAGAAGAGCACGGGTTTCGTTGGAATCGTCTGCCGGGATAACGATAGTTGCGCCGTCTGCAAGCTGAGAAAGATCAGTTACATCGTTGGAGTAAATTCCGAAAGGCTCATAGTGAATAAGAGCTGCGCTTGAAAGATGTGTGCCGTTAGATGCATTGAAGGAATTGAGATAAGGTGTGTGCTGGAAGTAGTTTGCATCGAGCTCGCCATCTTCAAGAGCTGTATTGGGAAGTACGTAGTCATCATATGTGATGATGTTGAGTTCCCAACCGTCTGCCTTGAGAGCGTCTTTTGCAGCTTCAAGAATTTCAGCATGAGGTGTGGAGCTTGCGCCAATTGTGATAGTTTTGTCTTCGGCTGTTTTTGAGCCGCATGCACAGAGTGCAAATACGAGAACAACTGCGAGAGCGAGTGCGAGGAATTTTTTCATTTTTTTATCTCCTTTAAAAATTTTTTACTGTTTGATACGCTTGTCGGACTTGTGAGCTATGTAGTTTCCAAGTTCCTGTATTACCTGTACGATTATTACGGTAAGGAACACACATGTCCAAGTTACATCGGGATTGCTGCGCTGATGTCCATATATTATTGCTATCTGACCAAGGCCTGTTCCGCCGATTGTTGCGGCCATTGCGCTGTAGCCGAGAATAGTAACAATTGAAATTGCTGCCCCTGTTATAAGTGAGGGCTTGGCTTCCGGGATAAGAACCTTTGTAATTATTTCAAAGTTGTTCGCTCCCATTGACTGAGCGGCTTCTATGACGCCTGCATCTACTTCCTTAAGTGAACTTTCAACCATTCTTGCAACATAAGGGGCTGCAGCGATTACCAGCATTACTATGACGGCCTTGTTTCCAAGCTGTGTGCCTACTATCGCTTTGGATACTGGAAGCATTGCAACCATAAGAATTATAAAGGGAATTGAACGGAAAAAGTTTACTATAAAACCGAGTATTTTATTTAACTTCGGCATTTCGTGAATTCCACCCTTGCTGGTTATATGAAGTATTACCCCTAAAGGAAGACCTATAACATATGCAAAGAATGAGGAAATAAAGGTCATATATATTGTTTCCCAAACGCCGAGCTGAATAAGACCTTTATCCCAAAGCTGTTGGAACATTTCAGAAAACATTTATATCTCCTCCTTCCACTGTACTGCATAGGATGTGAGCCATGCAGTTATTTTATCCGCCTGCTTACTATCCGCAGGGAGTTCTATTACCATGTGACCGTGAACTCCATCTTCATATACTCTTGTGTCTGCAAAAAGGATATTGACGGGAGCTTTGCATTCGAGCACGAGCTTTGAAATGAGAGGTTCGTTGGTTTTTTCTGAGCCATCGAATGTTAGTCTTATTTTTTTACCGCCGGTTGTGTCATTAATAACTGTTGAATCCTTTGGTACTATAAGGTCACGAGCAATCTTAGTCTTCGGATTTGTGAATATATCACTGACTTTCCCAACTTCCGCTATATGACTTGAGTCTATAACTGCAACACTGTCGCAGATTCTGTCAATAACTTTCATCTCATGGGTTATGACTATTATAGTTACGCCGAGTTTTTCGTTTATTTCCTTTAACAGGTCAAGGATCTGCGCGGTTGTGTTCGGGTCGAGAGCAGATGTGGCTTCATCGCAAAGAAGGTATTTGGGGCTTGTTGCGAGAGCTCTTGCAATGGCGACCCTCTGTTTCTGACCACCGGAGAGCTGTGAAGGATAGGATTTTGCACGATCTGTAAGTCCAACAAGTTCCAGAAGTTCAGCAGCTCTTTTCTCTGCATCGGCTTTGCTGAAACCTGCAATTTCGAGCGGGAAGCATACGTTTTTAGTAACATTTCTCTGCTCTAAAAGATTGAAGCCCTGAAATATCATACCGATTGACTGTCTGAGTGAAAGCAGCTCCTTCTTTGGAAGCTTTGTGATGTCCTGGCCATCTATTATGACCTCACCTTTTGTGGGTCTTTCAAGAAGATTGATGCAACGGACAAGTGTGGATTTACCTGCTCCTGAAAGACCGATTATACCGAATATTTCACCGTCTTTAATTTCCAGGTTGATGTCGTCGAGGGCGACTATATCACCGTTTACTGTCGAGTAGGTTTTGCCGAGATGTCTGATTTCTATCATTATAAAACTCCAAAAAAATCAGGCCCGAAGCTCGCAGCTTCAGGCCTGTTATAGTTTGAACTATGACCTTTGTCAGCTACGGGCGATTTTTTGCACGCATCATCATGCACATGTTCATCATGCGCATGGAGGTCATCATCATGTTGTAATTGAAATTAAACATGTATGTGCAATCGCCTTTCCAAAGGTTGTGATTATATTACACTTGTAATAGATATTTTGCAACTGTTTTTTTCAAAGAAAAGAAAAGCTTTGTCAAATCGATAGAAATATGACAATATAGCTGATATAATTAACGAAAGAAATTGGTTCAACGAAACAAAGGTGGATATTGAACAGGGTTTTCAAAAATATTACACGGGTTGAGTGAAAATATTAAATGTCAAAGGTAAAAGTAAAACTTACAAGTGTCAGCAGACTACATTATTTCCGTCTTGCATATAGATCGGCACTGTTTGTGTGGCTGTTGTACAGCTACATAAAATACCATCTCAATTTAAGCGCAGGACTTATAGACCAGATAGAGGAGCGCCCTGCAGTGCTGATAGTCACATGGGGCGTATTCGTATTTGAAATGATATTGAGGTTTTTTCCGTCAAAATATGAAAGCCCGGGATGTCAGAAGCAGTTTGCAAAGAATTATATAAAATCCGGTTCTACCGACATAGTGGTTGCTGACAATAACTCTGTAATGTTGGTAGCACTTGTGTGGATAATATTTAATGGTGTTATAGGCTCACTTCGTATGAACGGCATTGTTGATGACGGATTTATGATTCTTCTTTGCAGCGCATATTCCATATGTGACATGATTTGCATTCTGTACTTCTGTCCGTTTCAGACATGGTTTATGAAGAATAAGTGCTGTTCATGCTGCCGTATTTATAACTGGGATTATGCGATGATGTTTACTCCTCTGTTTTTTGTGACAAAAGACTATACGAGGACGCTGCTTGTGCTGTCTGTTGCGCTTCTTTTAAGATGGGAAATTACATTTTATCTGCATCCTGAGAGATTTTCTGAAAATACGAATGACTATTTGAAATGTGTCAATTGCACCGAGAAGCTCTGCACTCATAAAAAACAGCTTGTTATCCTAAGGCATAAGGTTGAGGAATATACTGCTGAAAGAATCAAAAAACTTAAAAAATCAGACGATTAAATAGGATCAGATGAGTAACCGAGTTAGTCTGCAAAAACGAAGGCTAATGTTAAAAAATTAAAGTATGTTTTATAAATGGTGGATAATAGCTTGAAATATATTATCATATGCGTGTCAGCCTTGCTTTTGTGCTTCCTTGTTGGAGGATTGACGGTCAGAACTTTTTTCAAAAATAGAAACATTAAGAATAGAAAAACAAAAATAACTGCAGTAACGATAATTGCAACGGTTGTATTTTATGCTCTTTTGATGCTGGTTTATTTAAGTGTATACTATCATGCGGACGATCAGGCACAAATAGCAATTGCAGGAAATGACAATGTGAACGTTACAAAAATTGACAATGCCTTGTACTTCGACGGATGTGGCGATGAATGTGCAATTATTTTTTACGGTGGCGCCAAGGTCGAAAGTACGTCGTATGCGCCTCTTATGCTGAAACTGGCTGAATCCGGTTTTGATTGCTTTTTGATTAAAATGCCGTTTAATTTTGCGCTCTTTGGTGGAAATGCTGCAGATGAGCTTGTAGAAAACTATCAGTATGATTCGTGGCTCATGGCAGGACACTCTATGGGCGGCATTGTTGCTTCTTCTTATGCTGAAAAACACACAGATAAAATTGATGGTATAATTCTGCTTGCCTCTTACCCGACTATTCCGATTAGCCAAAACCTTAAATTGTGTTCTATCTATGGGAGTTTGGACGGATGTCTGGACACTGATGAGTATGAGAAAAGCAAAGTCAATTGGCCGAATGAAAGCACGGAGTTCGTGATTGAAGGCGGTAATCATGCTCAGTTTGCAAATTATGGCAAACAGAGCGGAGATAATGATGCTCTTATATCATCGGAAAAACAGCAGGAAGAAACGGTGAAAAAGATAGCGGAGTATTTTTCCAAATAGCTTATCGCATGATTTGGTATTTTGTTAGAAAGATTTTTGCTAAAGATATTCGGTATTCATAAGTGCAACAGAGGCATATAAGGTCTGTTGCACTTGATTTTTTGCAAATGCGTTAAAAACCCAAGTTTGGAAGCTTTTCATAACTGCTTGTTGTCAATAACGACAAAATAAAATGGCAGAATTGGATCAACTATACAAAAAGAAAAGAAGATTATCGGTAATAATTGACAAAAAAATAACGGTCTGCTAGTATAATTACGTATCAATATGGGTTAATAGTACCCTTTTTGTATCAGAAAATCTAAATTGGGGGGTTATCTGTTGAAAGACCTAAAGCATCTGATTTACTTCGAGAATCTGCTTCAGGAAGCTAACAATGAGTTAGTACAAAAAGGTAAAGAAGATGGCAAACGCGCTATCGGCTATACCTGCTACTTCATGCCTGAAGTCCTTCTCGACCTGCCCGGCTGCTTCTCGGTTCGTCTGAGAGCACCGCGCTGCACATCACCTGACATAGCAACATACTATCTGTCAGCAAGAGTCTGCCACTATGCTCGTTCACTTATGGAACGCGCACTTGAAGGCGGATACAACTTCCTCGATGCACAGATGGCTACTGAAACATGTACAGCTACCTGCCGCTTCCAGGAACATCTGCAGCAGAAACATCTTGATTCTGTTGATGATATGGAAATCATTAAGAATCCTGACTTCTTCTGCGAATTCACTGACGTACCGTTTAAAAACAACGAAAACGGCTACGATTGGTACAAAAAACAGCTGAGAGCTCATGTACTTGATCCTCTCAACAAGAATTTTGGCATCGATACATCCGATGAAGCTATTCTTGCAGCTGTTAAGGAGCACAACGAAGTATGCGCACTTATCAATGAGATAGGCGACTATCGTAAGCTCGACAATCCCACAATCACAGGCTATGAGTTTGCTGTTATCCAGCTCGTTTCACTCGTATGTCCGAAGTATCTAATTCTGCCCTTCCTTCGTGAGACAGCTGAAGAGCTCAAGACACGTGAACCGGATGCAAAGAATCCGTGGCGCTGCCGCGTAGTTCTTGCAGGTTCTGAGAACGACGATCCCGATTTCACAAAACTTATAGAAGGCTGCGGCGCAATGGTCGTTGCTGACCGTTACTGCTACGGTGCGGTTGAATCACGTATTCCTATCGAGATTCCTGAAGGAGCAGATCCTCTTGATGCAATTGCTCGTCATTACCTCAAGACTTCCAACTGCCCGCGCTTCATGCCTCAGGATGAAATGCGTGCACGTAAGCAGCGTCTTGCAGACCTCTGCAAAGAGTACAAGGCAGACGGACTTATTGTTGCATCCAACAAGTTCTGTGAGTATTGGTCTTATGAACGTGTCATCGACACAATCGTTATGCAGAGAGACTTCGGTATCCCTGTATGCTCAATCGAAAAAGAATATATCAACACTGCATCCGGACAGCTTAGAACAAGATTCCAGGCATTTGTCGAAAGTGTTGAGATAAAGAACATCCAGGAGGGCAAGTAAAATGGCTAATGTAAATAAAGCATTGAAAGACTTCTGGTACGGCAAACCGCATACCGCTGAAGAAGGCGGACGTCGTCTCGGCGATCTTTACATGGATAAGACCGGCCTCTACAAACACAGAGAGTGGCGTGGTGTAAAAGACACATGGTATTACTTCTGGCATATCTGGTGCTTCAACTATGCACAGATGGTTATAGACATTGCCAAGATGGGAAGCCTTGTATCTTTCTTAAAGGGCGTATGGCGCTATCGTTGGGTAGGACAGTCATATCTTCCCATTATGCACTGGTTTGACCGTGGCCTCCAGGGTCTCAAAGGCGAAGCACTCAGAGCTTCTGCATGGCATTATCGCGCAATGGTTCGCGCAGCCATCACAGAGTTCCAGCCGATGTTCAAGGGCGATACTGTCCTTCACGGCGGAAAACAGAATGAAAAATATAAAACAAACTTAGGTATTAACGAAACCGTATGGGGCGGTATTTTCTATGGCTGGGCAGGCAAAATCAATGCTATCCCCCTCGAGATGATCCCTTACTTCGTAACATGCCATGTTAACTCACACACAGTTCTTAACTACATCGACGCTGTACAGTCAATCGGACTTCCCGGTGACCCGTGCCCGATGTGCCAGGCTGAATCCGGACTTTTCGTACTCGATGATATGCCAGATTTCTGCCCTGTAATTATTACAGCAAACGAAGCATGCGATGCATCTGTTGCAACATCAGTTCTTCAGGACTGGTTCTACAACAAGCCTCTCTTTGCACTTCCTATGCCGATGCAGTTTGATGATCCTCTGGTTGTTGAAAATACAATTAGCGAGATTAAGCAGTGCTGGAAGTTCGTCGAAGAGAATTACGGAATTCCTATGGATTGGGATCTTCTCAAACGCAAGCTCGAAGACCAGAATGCTCTTCAGCGTTTCGAGTGGGAGAAGTGGGAAGTCGCCGGCAAGACAGATTTCTATCCTATTTGTGGCGTTGCACAGGCACTTTATCGTATATTCCAGACCCAGTATGGTGATTGGGATACATGTATCTGGCACGATGTCGATGCAAAGGTACGTCCCATTATGGAAAAGTGCGTAAAGAAAAAGATCAATCCGTTCCCCGCAACAAGACACAGAGTTATCGCATGGTCCTGCGCACCTCTCTATTATTCCAACTGGTGCTCATGGGCATACAACGCATGGGGACTCAATGTTATTATCAACATGGACTCTCTTATGTTCGATATGGAAATCCGCACAGACAGTGAAGAGCATATCCTTGCAGATATGGCCAAGTATCACATGTGGGCTCCGATGCGCCGTATGGCTGTCGGTGGAATGCACCACATCTTCGAACTGTGGGATTACATGAAGAGATTTAACTGCGATATGGTTGCAATGTATGACCAGCTGCAGTGCAAGGGCATGCAGGGTGTTCACGGACTCTTCGAAGACGAGTTCCGCAAGAGAAATGTTCCTGCTTTCTGGCTTCCACATGCACTTCCTGACTGCCGTACAGTCTCCCGCGCAGAAATCCGCCGTGGCATAAACGACTTCATGACAACAGTTATGAACGAAGAGCCACTTGACCCGTCACTGCTTGACTTTGACGATACAATGACTTGGTAATAGGGAGGAGATTATAATGAAAGCAATTAAAAAGTTAATCCTTAAACTGTTTCTGATCGTTTTCGGTCTTTTTGCAGTTCTGTTTTCCATCTTCTTCTTTGACCTTGACGGAAAACTCTTATTCTACGTTGTTGAACCGTTCTTAAAGAACCATTACGACAATATGGAACGCAAGGATACTCTTAAGAGCATCTACGAAATCAACAAGCCGCACTACGAGTACGACGTATAATTAAAGGAGAGACACTATGAAGTATTTTGGCGGTTGTGACGTTGGTTCAACATTCACAAAAGCTGTTATTCTTGACGAGAACGGCA
>R06__coassemble_300_pt1 | contig 18805 bp, 19 predicted proteins | sample R06__metabat2_high_PE_044 | metagenome-assembled genome bin R06
TTATAATTTCTGCTTTCTTGCAAGTCTTCTGTTCTTGTATTCTATATCTCCCGTTACATCTTCTATAATATTGATTTCCTCCGGAATGGGAGCATCACCGTAGACAAACAGAATTGCATGATCTTTAGAGAACGGATATACGTCTATTGCAAAATTACATCCGTCGTATGTGAATTTGTACTTAGTTTTTTCAACAGGTGAAAGAGAAGGGTCAGCTTCTCTTAAATAATTGCAGTATTCCTTGTATTCTATTGGCTTTTCTGTTACCCAACGAGAACCGTCACTGCCTATACGCTTCTCAGTATAGAAATAGAGTGTACTGTGTCCACCGGGCTGTGTACGGATTCGTCTTTCGGCATTTGCAATGGTATTTGCAAGATATGTCTGAGTCATGGATATGGCAGTTGCATTTAATTTGTTAAGCAGTGACTCGTCCGGCATTTCAATAAGATATTTACGTTTAGATACCTCAGGCACACTTAAGCCTACTATTTTATATATCTCAGCTATTGCACGATTTATTTTATCCTCAAAGTCTACAGAATTGTCGATTATGTGGACATTTGGATGTATGGACCAGGCATCGAGTGTTTCATCATCACGCATTCTTGCAGTTTCAACGTTTTCATATCTGGCCTCGTTGCCGTAGTTATATGCAAATTCAGCACCTTTTGCACATGTTACAAGGTGCAAAACTGCATCATAGTGTGTAGCCATTTCTTCAGGAGTTGTATTAAAGCTTCTAAGTACTTCCTCAAACTCGTCCTGGGGAATATAGGCTCTGTCATCAAATATACCGCGGTCAAAAATAATGAGAACTTTCTCCTGAGGTACAGTATTTGCACCTTTTATTGCCAGCTGCTCCTTGTGAAGCTGATCTCCTATTACAAAGTACTGGAACTCAAGCATGCTCATGCAGTTCTCAAAAGGACCGAGTCCGAAGCCTGAAATAAGCTCGGTTGCGGTTTCGGGAACTGTAATTACCTTCCATCCTTCATCTACTGTGAACTCTTTAAGTATTCTGGAAATAAGGGTGGTCTTTCCGGCAGCAGGGCCGCCTGTTAATACAATTTTTGTAATTTGTTTATTCATACATACAAGTATAACACAAATATATAATTTAGTGATATACTCCAAACTATGGAAATTAAAGAAATATTAAATTTAATTACTGATGCTGAAAGAGATGCATCACATTTTATTTGCCAAGCACACGGCATTATTGCCGAAAGAAAAACCGATGCAAGAAATGTCGTGACGGAGTACGACAAGAAAGTGCAGGAGTCGATTGTTAATAAAATAAGGGAAGTTATACCGGATGCGCATTTCTTTTGCGAGGAAAATGATAAGCAGGATACGCTGGATGCAGAACATGTATTCATAATTGACCCAATTGACGGCACAATGGGATTTGTTCATGGATTTCACCACAGCTGCATATCCGTTGCGTATATGTCCAGGCGGAAAATTCTGGCCGGTGCCATATATAATCCGTATTTTGACGAGATGTTTACTGCCTGTGATGGTATGGGAGCATATCTTAACGGGAGAAGAATACATGTTGATGACTGCGGACTTGAAGGAAGTTTGTGCTGCGTAGGGACATCGCCCTATTACCCGGAACTTCAGGACAAATCGTTTGCGATAATACGAAAGCTTTTTGATAATTCTCTGGATATTCGACGCGAAGGCTCAGCGGCTTTGGATATGTGCACAATTTCTGCCGGAAGGGCAGGGTTTTATTTTGAACTTCTTTTGTCGTTTTGGGATTTTGCAGCCGGGTATATTATAGTTAAGGAAGCAGGTGGAGTTGTACTTACGCCTGAAGGCAATGATGTGCCGCTTGATGGTACAAAGTCCGGAATAATTGCGGGCGGAGAAAAAGCAGTAAAGGAATTTTTGAAATTGTGAATAAAGAATACTATGAAAATAACAGAAAAAAACTTTATGAAAGACTTGGAAACGATTTCTGTATTGAAATAAGTGGTGGTACAACCGACTTTTTATATCTTACCGGAATTGACAGAAATGATGTTGCCTTCAAAGCTGTTGGAGTAAACGGTGAAGTTAAGGAAACATTTTATATACCCGAAAGCGACCCCATGAAGGAGCGCTGGTATGGGCGTATGCTAAAAAAAGAAGATGTGGACTTTGAAAATGTAGTAGTTGGAGAAGTACCGGCGTTTGATATGACAGTTAAGGAAATTGCAGATGTCAGGACAATCAAATCCAAAGAAGATATTAACGCAATAAAGGACGCAATTGCACTTACTGCAAAGGGAATAGATAAGATATTCAAAACAGCAAAACCAGGGATGTATGAATATAATGTAAGGGCTGAATTTGAAAAGGTTATTGCAGATCATGGATGCCATGTACCTGCTTTTGATACGATAGTGGGAAGTAATAAAAACAGCTTATGCCTTCACTACAGTGAGTGTGACTGTAAAATAAATGATGGAGATCTGGTACTTCTTGACCTCGGCGCAAAGTCTGACGGTTTATGTGCAGATATTTCAAGGGTATTTCCCATAAATGGTGTTTTTGATAAAAGACAGCGTGTGCTCACACAACTTGCATGTGAAACGGTAGATTATGTATGTTCTAATATTAAGATAGGCGAAGATAATAAGAAACTTAATGAGCTGCAAGATGAGTATCTTGCACCGCGCCTTAAAGACCTGGGGTTAGGTGGAGATGTAAAAGACTACAGATGGCATAATATAAGCCATCATTTAGGTTATGATGTCCATGACTCTATGCCGAGAGAAACACCTCTTTACGAAAATACAGTATTTACTCTTGAAGTGGGTATTTATGTTGAAGAATGGGGATTTGGGGTAAGAGTTGAAGATGATGCGCTTATGACGGAGAGCGGCTGTATTAACCTTTCAAGCTTTATACCAAGAACTCCAGATGAAATAGAAGCAGCGATGAGTGAGATGAGAGGTTGAAGATTAAAAAAACACTTGGTGCTGAAAGCCGCCGAACTTATTCATACAGCAGAAAACGCATCATAAAATACTTAAAAAAGTATTTTATGATGCGAGTGCAAAGAAGCGGTTTCCTCAAATGTACGGTTTGATAAAATATCGATTTTAGATAAATATACGCATTTTCTGACCAAAAAAATTTTGAAAATACTGGATCATTTTCAAAATTGGGCTTTCAACACGTCTATATTATATTAAATTAAATTCAAATAATCTCGTCGCCCATCTACGACAGCGTATATTATAATAGCCTTATTGTCGTAATCCGGTTTATAGAATACAAGATATTTTTCTATTATAAGAACGCGATAACCTCTTTGACGTAGAGCAAAATAACGCGGATGAGAACCCATGTCAGGGAAGTCTTTAAGCTCGGTTAATCCGGCCTCTATCTTATCCAAGAGTTCCAATGCAGATAATGTACTCCCTGTTATTTCCTCACGATATAAGATGATATCTCTAAGCTGCTCGTCTGCCTTTGCTGTTATTATAAGTGTATACATTATTACTGCCTGCTTAGAAGTTCGGCACGTAAAGTATCAAATGTGCTCTTAAGGGTTGCGGTTCTGCCGTTGCATACATCATCCTCTGCTTCTCCAAGCATTTCAAGAAGCTCAATCCGTGATTTCATTTGCTGATATTGCTCATACCCTATTGAAACTGTATCGCCTCTGCCGTTAACTGTTATTATTACGGCCTCTCTGTTATCTCGGCAAAGCTTCGAAATTTCACTGTATCTGCTGCGTAAATCAGCCGATGGACGTATAGTTTCAGGTATTATCATTATTTACACCTCTTTTTAGAATGTTATAGTCATTATAAGGCATAATTTGACTATTATCAAGCACTGCAATTTTACGGCGAAAGAAAATTAAGCTGTATGTAATTTTTCAAACTGCAAAAGGACTCTGAATATAAAGACAGTGTCGAAGATAAAGCATATGTGAAGGCATAAAGTGCAATACTAAATATAGGTCAAATTTTGGTAAATTTGACGAAAAATGAGTCTTTTCGAGTGAAATAAATCGTAAAAATCGGAAGAATTGAGATTGTAAAAAAATTAACAAAGTGCTATAATTGCGAACGAAAACATAGGAAGCTTAATGTTGCGTACAGCGACAGCGGGAGAACCAAGGATTTATTTAATCAACGGGGCGAAATCAGAAATGAGAGGGAACCTTCTTTCCCGAGCCCGACAGCTAATCTCGCCGGCTTAAGAGGGAAAAGACATTTAGAAAAATGTCTGCTCTTTGGCTGTGCAAATATGGCACGGCTTTTTTATTTATATATGAAAAAAGGAATGTTTATAATATGGCTACAAATATAATTGCAGCTTTCATTGCATTAATTGGCGCAACAGTCGTTGCTCTTCTAAATTCATTTTATACGTATAAAAAATTAAAGAGTAATACAAAAGGTGCAAGTATTGTGGAGCTTGTAAGATCTGTGTTGAACATAGCTTTTTTGACGCTTACATTTGTTATTTCAAGAAAAATCGGATGCAATATCGCATATCCGCTTATAGCTGCCGCTATTGGACTTACGGTGCCGGCACTTATTTCGGCCTTTGTAATGGCAAAGAAATTAACAAATGAAAATGCTGCAGATAAAAACAGTGTAATAACAGATTTAGATAATGAGAAAACTGGAGGCGAGGACAGATGAGCGGTTTGTCCGAGGTTGTAATACCTATTCTTTCACCTTATTTGGATATTACGGGTGAAGTTTTAATGATTTGGCTTATAATTGCGATACTTACAATTGTATCACTTATTGTCAGAAAAAATCTTAAAGAGCGTCCCGGAACACTGCAGAATATTTTAGAGGCAGGAATTGAATATTTAGATAACAGTTTCACTGCAAATCTCGGCAGAGAAAGAGCAAGAAAATATTTCTCATATCTCGGTTCGCTTTTTATATTTATTATTTTTGCAAACTATTCCGGACTTATCCCGGGAGTGGGACTTACGAAGCATCTCATAGCACCGACATCGTCTCTCTCTGTAGCAGCCGGGCTTGGAGTTGTGACATTTTTCGCACTGCAGGCCTTTAGCATTAAGGCAAAAGGATTCAAAGGCTATCTGAAAAGATTTGTATCGCCGATGTTTTTTATGCTTCCACTGCTTATACTTGATGAGTTTATAAAGCCCCTTTCACTATCGCTTCGTCTTTACGGAAATATATTCGGTGAAGAGACGGTGACTGAGGAACTTTATAGCATATTCCCGGTCGGTGTACCCATTGTGATGATGGTACTTTCACTTCTTTTCTGCGCGCTTCAGGCAATAGTATATACAACTCTTGTATCCATATACCTCGATGAGGCCACTGAATAACAGAGTATTAAAATTATAGAAAAACCTATGGAGGAAAATATAAAATGACACAATCAGGATTAATCGCACTTGCAGCAGCAATTTCAATGTCTGTATCTTCAATCGCTCCGGCAATTGCACAGGGTATGGCAGCAAAGGCAGCAATGGAAGCAATTGCACGTCAGCCGGATTCGGCAGGAAATATCCGCTCAACACTTATTGTAGCTATGGCACTTATGGAAGCCCTTGCAATTTACGGACTTCTTATAGCATTCATGCTCATAGCAAAGATCTGACGCTGACATAATGACTATTCAGATATCTGTTGTCATATGGACAATAATATCTTTTATCGCATTTGCTTTTATAATCAACAAGTTGCTGTTTAAACCTATTCTTAAAGTAATGGATGACAGAAACGAAAAGATTCAAAGAGCAAAGGATGAAAGAAAACTTCAGCTCGAAGAGAATGAGGCAAGACGGATAGCCAGGGAAAACGAAAAGATAAATGCTCAGAAAGAAGCAATCGCAAAAGGCGAAAAGGCTTTAATTGAGGCAAAAGAGGCATCCGCTTTGGCCATAGAGGAAGAAAAGAGCAGAATTGAAAAAGAGACCGAAGACCTTCGTATTGAACTAAATAAAGAATCTTCGGAAATTGAGGCAAAACTCGATGAGAAAGCAGATGCTCTTGCAATGAGTTATGTAAGAAAACTTGTTTCATAAAGAAGGAAAACCATGCAGTTTGTATATGCAATTATAAACTTCATATTGCTTGCAGCTATTCTCTACATATTTGCAAGAAAAATAATAATTAAGATTTTTGTATCGAGAAAAGAGCGTATCAACCAAGAACTCGACGAAGCTGAGAAGCTTGCTGAAATTACAGAGGAAGAAGACGGCGACGAAACTGTTTTAATCCTTGATAATTCATCCGCAATTGCTGATGAAGAGGCAGTACGTGATGAAGAAATAAGAATTCTTCGCAGTGAGTTTGAGAAAAATGCCAGGAACATGCGCCTTGAAATGCTGCTTGACAATCGTACAAGCCTTGTAAGTCAGACAATTGAAAAAGCAAGGCAGATGATGTCGACGGATGAGTTCCAGAAAAAGCTAAGATGCCAGGAAGATGCTGTTGCCGATGAGATTTTAAGTCTTATAAAGCTTACACCGGGCGATGTCATGTACATGAAATCAAAAGGCGTTCTTTATGTCACACTTACATCGTCATATCCTCTTAAAAGCGAGACAATTGAAAGAATAAAGCGTGAAACAGATGCACTTCTTGCAACAAAAGGCGGAGTATCATCTTTTAGGATAATAGATGACAAAGCAGACCTTCTCGGCGGATTCAGACTCCGTATAGGCGATACAATATATGACTATACTGTCAAAAACAGACTTTATCGTCTTAAAGAGGCATTAAATGATTTGCCGCTTACAGATAAAGACGAAGCCAGCATGCTCGAATCCATGCAGAATGCTGTTAAGAAGATAAAGATAGGCGTCGACGTATTCCAGGTAGGACGTGTGTTGAGCGTATCTGACGGCATATGCTGGATGGACGGCCTTTCAGACATTATGTATGGTGAACTTGTTGAGTTTACAGGTGCCCAGCGACAGATGTACGGTATGGTAATGGACGTACAGCCGGATAAGGTCGGATGCATAATATTTGGAAGATTTGAACATATTGAAAGTCTCTCGGCAGTCAGAAGACTTGGAAGAATGGCAACGGCTCCGGTAGGCGATGAACTATTAGGTCGTGTTATAGATCCAATCGGTGAACCAATAGACGGCAAGGGAAGACTTTGGAGTACAAAGACAAGACTTATAGAATTCCCGGCACCTGCAATTCCTGACAGAGAACCTGTCAATGTACCGCTTGAAACAGGTATAAAGGCAATCGATGCTATGGTACCTATAGGACGCGGACAGCGTGAGCTTCTCATTGGTGACCGTCAGACAGGTAAATCTTCAATTATTGTAGATACGATACTTAATCAGAGGGGCAAAGGCGTTAAATGCGTTTATGTTGCTATCGGCCAGAAAGAGACTACCGTTGCAACAATAGTATCAAGGCTTGAAAAGTATGGTGCGATGGACTATACAACAGTAGTTCTTGCATCAGCTTCGGATTCTGCGTCACTGCAGTACATCGCACCGTTTGTAGGTACTGCAATTGCAGAATATTTCATGTATAACGGACAGGATTCCCTCGTTATTTATGATGACCTTTCAAAGCACGCAGTTGCTTACAGAGAAATTTCGCTTTTGCTTCACAGACCTTCAGGACGTGAAGCATATCCGGGAGATATATTCTATCTGCATTCAAGGCTTTTAGAGCGTGCGGCAAGACTTAATAAAGAAGCGGGCGGCGGTTCCATGACTGCACTCCCTGTAATCGAGACACAGGCAGGAGATATTTCAGCATATATCCCGACAAATGTAATATCCATAACAGACGGACAGATTTTCCTTGAAACAGACCTTTTCAACGCAGGACAAAGACCTGCCGTAAACGTTGGACTCTCTGTTTCACGTGTTGGTGGCTCTGCTCAGTCCAAACTTATGAAGCAGGTCGCTGCAAACCTTCGTACATCACTTGCCCAGTACAGAGAATATGCTTCATTTACACAGTTCGGCTCTGAGGTTGACGATGCAACAAGAAAGACACTTGACCAGGGTGAGCGCATGATGGCGGTACTTCGTCAGGACAGATTTGATCCGCTCCCGACATGGATTCAGGCATCAATAATTTTTGCAGTATCAAACGGAGCTGCAGACGATTATGAAAGCGAAAAGATGAATGTGTTCGAAAAAGAATTCATTTCATTTTTAAAGAGTTCAAAACCGGAACTTTGTGAAATCCTGCAGACAGGAAACAAAATGAGTAAAGAAACGATCAACTCATTTAAATGTGCTATAAGTGAGTTTAAACAGATTATCTAATGGCAAATCTTCAGTTATTAAAAAAAAGATTAAAGAGTATAAACGCAACGGGAAATCTCGCATCTGCAATGAAAACTGTTGCCTCTGTCAAGCATACCCAAATAGGAAAGCTTGTATCTTCGTTTAATGAGTACTATGAAGCACTAGATGCAGAACTTGACCTTATTTCCAAAAGTGCATTTTCAAGAATCGGTGTAGAAGTAAAGAACAGAAACTGCGTTGTAGTACTTTCATCCAACAGGGGCTTTTGCGGAGGATTTAATCATGAGATTTTCAGATTTATTGAAAAAGAGGAAATCTCAAAGCAGATTAAAGCTGAGCCATTGATTGTTGCATGCGGGAAAAAAGCTGAGAGGTATTTCGCTGACAAAGGTGTTGAGGCCATTAATTTTGCAGTTTCTGATGTCCCAGAATTTGCTCAGGCGAGGGAACTTACCGACTTTTTGCTTGATACTTATCTTACGGGAGAAGCTGACAAGGTATTTATGGTGTATCAGAAATATACCAATATGATGAGTCAGACACCTGAGATTTTTAAGATTCTTCCATACGAACATGACGCAAAAGAAGATAAGGAAATTAAAGACGTTCTTTATCTACCGGATAAAGAGTCATTTTCAAAAAATCTTGCGTTGGATGCTCTCACATCGATTGTTTATAATATTATGCTCTTACATGCATATGGCGCACAGGGATCAACCGTAATAGCTATGAAGAATGCTTACGATAATGCATTGGAGTCATCCAGAAAACTGGATATTCAGATTAACCGAATTCGCCAGGCGAATGTTACGAACAGTGTTATTGAGACATCGTCCGGAATGGCGATGAAATATGAGGTTTAGTTATGGCAAATAACAGTGTAGGAATAATAAAAAGAATAAGCGGACCGGTTGTAGATATAGCGTTTCCGCTAGATTCGGACCTTCCCGATATATTCCATGCCGTGGAAGTAGAACATAGTGGCGGTACGGATACACTTGAGTGTCTGCAGCAGCTTGGAAATGGTGAAGTCAGATGTATCGCAATGCAGCCGACGGATGGACTTTCACGAGGTATGACTGCTGTAGATACGGGCGCACCTATTTCAGTACCTGTCGGAAACGAACTTCTTGGCCGCATGATAAATGTTACCGGTAACCCTATTGACAGAGCCGGTGATATAAAGAGCGAAATGAAGTGGCCTATACATCACAGTGCTCCCAAATATACAGATATCGTTCCGTCAGAAGATGTTCTTGAAACAGGAATCAAGGTTATAGACCTTATGACTCCGTATGCACGCGGCGGAAAAATAGGACTTTTTGGCGGCGCGGGTGTTGGCAAGACAGTCCTTATAATGGAGCTTATCCGAAATATTGCATATGAGCATAACGGATACAGTGTTTTTGCAGGTGTAGGTGAGCGTTCGAGAGAGGGAAATGACCTCTGGAACGAAATGAAGGAATCAGGGGTCTTGGATAAAACTGCTCTTGTTTTCGGGCAGATGAATGAGACGGCAGGTGCAAGATTAAGGGTCCCTCTTGCAGGGCTTACACTTGCTGAGTACTTCAGAGAAAATTCCAAAAAAGATGTACTTTTATTTATAGATAATATTTTCAGATTCACCCAGGCAGGATCTGAGGTTTCGGCGCTTTTAGGACGTATGCCGTCAGCTGTCGGATATCAGCCGACGCTGGCATCTGAAATGGGTATGCTGCAAGAAAGAATCGTATCTACGAAAAATGGATCCATCACATCGGTACAGGCTATATATGTTCCTGCTGATGACCTTACTGACCCGGCACCTGCTACAACGTTTTCACATCTTGACGCAACAACAGTCCTTTCAAGAAACATTGTTGAACTTGGTATCTATCCTGCAGTTTCGCCTCTTGAGTCATCGTCACGTATGCTTACGGCAGATATAGTTGGAAAACGTCATTATGATACTGCAAAAGAAGTACAGAGAATCCTTCAAAGATATCAGGAACTTTTGGATATTATTGCGATACTCGGAATGGATGAGCTATCTGATGAAGATAGAAAAACAGTCAACAGGGCAAGAAGAATTCAGAGATTTATGAGTCAGCCGTTCCATGTTGCGGAAAGCTTTACCGGTACAAAAGGTGCGTTCGTTAAAACCGAGGATACAATCAAAGGATTTGAAGCAATACTCGGTGGTGACTGTGACAATATTCCTGAACAAGCATTTATGCTGTCAGGTAATATTGAATCGGTTTACGAAAAGGCGAAAGAGTTATGAGTAACCTGACTCTTAGAATAATAAGTCCGAAAGGACTTGAAAAAGAGATTGAGTGTGACAGTGTTCACCTTATTATGTCCGATGATTCTAAAGGAAATGGTGGAGGCTCAATCGGAATCAGAGCCGGCTTTGAAAATGCAATCATTGCTTTGGGATGTGGAAATATTGAGGCATTTGATAATAGCAACAGAGTTTTTTTAAAAGAAGCCGACGGAGGCTTTGCAACAGTTAAGGACAATAAGATTACTGTGATTTTAAATGGAATAGATAGTTGAACTGGTACAAAGTTGATGTGCTTATCCTATCTGCTATCAAGTACTTTGAGCTATGGTCTCAGAAATTTACGCCAGATTTTTCATGGAATTTTATAAAGCGTGCCATGAGAAAACGCTGTAAGCGTTGGATTGTTTGTATTTATAATCGAACCCCCAATACTTCATAATAATAGCGACATGAAGTGTTGGGGGATTTTTGTTGTATATATTATATATTGCTGCGCTTTCATCTGCACGAATAAATTCGGCAGCTTTCAGCGCTAAATGTTTTGTAAATTTAGCGGGAATATTTTGTAGGCGATAACTTGATACAGTATCTCTATTTATGATAATATACTTACATCAAATCACGGAGGGATTTAAATATGTATAAATTATGGGATGCACTAAACGTGAGCAAAAATTATAAAAAAGTAGATCTTACACATCCACTTAATAATGACAGTCCTTATTGGAGCGGAATTCCAGAGGGAAGTGTTGAGCTTAATAAGGTCGTATTTGACTGGGGAAATCCGATGCTTGAATGTCTTATACAGACTTTTAAATTCCCCGGACAGTTCGGTACTCATATAGATTTTCCGGGACACTTTGCACATGAAGGAGTTATGTCGGATGCATTTGAAGTAAAAGACGCTGTATTTCCGCTTTGTGTAATAGATGTAACAGATAAAGTCAAAGAAAATCCATGCTATGCCGTTACAGAGGAAGATGTTAAAAAATATGAAGCAAAATACGGAGACATTCCTGATGGAGCATTTGTGGCTATAAGAACAGATTGGTCCAAAAACTGGCCGGATATGGATAAACTTTCAGGAATTGCAGAAGATGGTTCTGAAAACTTCCCTTCCTGGTCACTCGGAGCACTTAAATACATTTATGAAGTAAGAAATGCGAGTGCAAACGGGCATGAAACTTTGGATACCGATGCATCAGCAGAAGCTGCAAAGACAGGTGACCTTACATGCGAAAGATATGTCCTTGAAAAGGGAAAAATTCAGGTAGAGGTTCTTTGCAATCTTGATAAAGTAGCACCTGCAGGTGCTGTTGTATTTGTATCATGGCCGAACATTGAAGGCGCTACAGGTCTTCCGGCAAGAGTCTGGGCAATTACAGAATAATAATACTAAATTAAGATATAATCGTATACTGCCGTATCTCTGATACGGCTTTTATATTTAAAAAATAAATAGGATGCAAGGTTAAATTATGCATACGACTCCATATGAAAAAGGAAATAAAATAGAACTGACAAAATCTGGTGATAAAAAAGACAGCTTGAGCGTCACAATAAGATCACTTAAAAGTGAAAATCCATTATGTCGGGAGTATTTTGCACATGATGAGTATGGAATTGAGGTGCTTCTAAAGGAATTCTGCTTTGAAAGTAAAGAATCAGAAAGCGGAGAAGGCGGAAGTTATAAAGAGCGCACAATAAGTGCTTATAATGAGCAATTTAAACTTATGGGAGCAGCCTTATCTGCAGATAAAGGGTTCCCGCTATTTGGATTGTGCGAAGATGAAGCAGGAAATGTTTACTCATTCTTGCGAGATATTGCAGGTGAAAATTTTTCTTCTGCCTGCAAAAGGTATAACCTTGCAGGGCGCATCAATATGATATTTGATATTGCCCAGTTAATGAACGCATTTCACAGAGATGGATGGCTTCTCTTTGATATTAATCCTGAAAATATAATAATTCGCGATTTGTCCGGAAACGACGGCATATATTTTAAGGATTTTGATTCTTTCGTAACCAAAGAAGAAATCCGTCATGCAGAGAAAGAAAACGAGCAGTTTAAGTTTTACATATCATCACCATTTTCAGCTCCTGAACTTATGACAGAACAAGTTAACCTCAGTAAGATTAATGAACGCTGTGACAGATATTCAATCGGGGCATTGATGTATTATGCGGTTTTTGGACGTGCTCCTAAAAAAGAAGATGGGGCTCCGAATAAGATATATGATTTCACATCAACTGAGGCTGAAAACCTATCGGATGATGCAAAAGATGCTTTAAGTGCATTTTTCCGTAAGACGATATGTGCAAATCCTGTTAGGTATGGATCGGATGCTTTTATGTTTTCTGATTTAAAAGTGCTTATGGCACTTATATCGGGAGATAACATTCTGTTTTTCAAAAATGTACCACAATTTACAGACTACTTTGTTGGCAGAAGCCTCGAATTAAACGAGCTTGAAATCATGCTTAGAGATAAGAAAGGGCCAATCTTTATTGAAGGCGAATCAGGATGCGGTAAATCGGAACTTGCATGTCATATAGCTGAAAAACTAAGCGATGAATATCTGTTTATGTATGTACCATTTACGGGAAATGTTCGGAATACTTTACTTTCACTTCCGTTTAAGACATTGGAATACGTAGATGATGACCGACTATATGAAAAGCTGACGGAGCTGCTGAAAAATAAAGATGAGAAAACCTGCATAATAGTAGATGATTTCGACCTTGGCAGCGAATCGAAAACACTTGAATTTCTTAAAAGTGATGAGATGCAAAAATTGCTGTCTTTACCTGTGAGATTTATATTTACAACGCAAGCCGGTGTAAAAGACTATCCGAGCATTGAAATCGGTGCACTGGAAAAAGAAGAAGCGGATGAATATGTAAAAAATATACTGCCGACAGCTGACAAAAAAACTATTGAAAATATCATTTCCAAATGTTGTGCCAATACTTTGATGCTTAGCATAATGGCGCATACTTTATCTGCATGCAGAGATAAAGTCCCGGAAGATAAAACAATTGACCTTAAAGAAGTCTTTTCATTGGCTCGGTTCTCACAGGGAGAAAGACTTATACTGTCATTTGCATGCATTTTTCCTGAAAATGGAATAAGAGCAGCTACTTTGTTTTCAGTAACTTCAAAATATATAAATGATATAAACAATCTTGTAAGATGCGGGTATCTAAGATATGATAAATCCTTGAAGAGGTATTCACTTCATCCGGATGTAAAAGAACTCTGCTTTTTAAACAAAAAAACCGCACCGAAGAAAAGAAAGCTGAAGCGATTTATATATGCATTGGAAAAAATGCGTGTTAATTCAGATGAGATTAATAAAATGCTTAAAAAATAATGCTGAATAACGGCATCATATAGCCGGTGCAAGGCCATGATAAAGGGGAAATCTTGCTTTAGAAACAGCTTTCATTAATGTAGGAGGCAAAGTATGATTTTTGATATTATTCAGGTAATACCTTATGAGGATTATAAAGTTTATGTATATTTTGAAGATGGGAAAATTGTTTGTTACGATGCGAAACCATTGTTGAATAAGCCCATATTTCAGCCATTAAAGGATAAAGATGTTTTTATGAGCTCCTGCACGATTTTAAATAACACGTTAGCATGGGATCTGAGTGGTAAAAGAGATGGAAGTGAATGTATAGATATTGCTCCAGATACTTTGTACAGATTGGAGAACGTTGCGTAAAGAATTGCCTAATATGGTAGGAGCGCCTGCTCCGACAAATGGTAATTTGGGGAGGAATAGATTTGAAAGAAGAATGTTTGATATGCAAAGCGCCTCTTGAATATCTGGAGGCAGATGAACTCATGGAGTGCGCTATATGTCATAAAAAAGAAAACAGCAAAACAAGATGCGTCAATGGACATTATGTCTGCAATGAATGTCACACAAAGGGTATGGATGTGATTATTTCTTTGTGTCTTAATGAAGAGGCTAAGGATCCTGTCGATATCATTGAAAAGATGATGGCGCAGCCATTTTGCCATATGCATGGTCCGGAGCACCATGTGATGGTCGGATCGGCTTTGTTGACGGCTTATAAGAATGCCGGCGGAGAAGTAGATTTGTCTTCCGGACTTGTAGAAATGATGAATCGTGGGAAATCAGTTCCTGGCGGAGCTTGCGGATTCTGGGGCGCATGTGGAGCCGGTATCAGTGCCGGGATGTTCGTGTCGATTATCTCTAAATCGACACCGTTAGCTCAAGAACCGTGGGGCTTATCAAATCTGATGACATCAAAAGCACTTGAGAAAATAGGCAAAGTCGGTGGCCCGAGATGCTGCAAGAGAGATTCATTCTTGTCAATTCTTGCTGCAATAGATTTCGTTGAGGAACACTTCGGAATTGAAATGGAAAAACACGAAATTATATGCATTCATTCTTCGCAGAATAACCAGTGCATTGGTAAAAAATGCCCATTTTCAAGAGCAAACCACTAAACCATGCAGCGAGGTAAATTCCAGTGTATAAAGGGGTAATATCTACTCCGACAAATGGTAATAAACTACAAAATAAGATTATAAAGGGTAATTTGTATGGAAGTTAAAAATGGTCAGCTAAAACTGGTTAATTCGCAGAACTATATAGATGATATCAAGGAACTTATTTCAAGTGCCAGACAAGTTACCTGCTCCGCCGTTAATACGATAATGGTGCAGGCATACTGGCTGGTCGGAAAACGAATTGTACTGGAGGAACAAGACGGAGAGGCAAGGGCTGCTTACGGTGAAAATATCCTAAAAAATCTGTCAAAAGAACTGACAGCAGAATTCGGTAACGGCTTTTCATATGCAAACCTTCGCAATATGAGGCAATTTTATCTTACATATGCGAATGATGAGATTTGCTACACGCTGTGTAGCAAATTGAGCTGGAGCCATAACCGACTGATTATGCGTGTGGCGGATAAAAACGAAAGAGAATATTATCTCAAAGAAGCGATTTCACAAGGGTGGAGTGTGCGTCAAACGGAACGCGAAATTCAGACATTTTCTTATCAGCGGTCGTTATCAGCGAAAGTGCAAGCAGTTGAAACATCAAATTCTTCCCTTGATGTTAAAAGATTTATAAAGGACCCTTATGTTTTGGAATTTGTCGGACTGCCATCGATGGATATTCCTTCTGAGAAAAAACTTGAGAAGGCGCTTGTCAGTCATATGAAAGAATTTTTATTGGAACTTGGCAAAGGTTTTTCATTTGTCAAAGAACAATATCGTATCAGCACTGAAACATCTCATTTTTATATCGATTTGGTCTTTTATAACTATATTCTGAAATGTTTTGTTTTGATTGATCTGAAAACCGAAAAGCTGACGCACAGAGATGTTGGACAGATGGATATGTACATTCGTATGTTTGATGATTTGAAACGAGGAGCGGATGATAACCCGACAATAGGAATATTGATGTGCTCAGAGAAAGATGAAACCATTGTAAAATATTCTGTTCTTAACGGATCGGAACAAATATTTGCGTCGAAGTATTTGCCTTACCTACCAACGGAAGAAGAATTGCGCAAAGAACTTGAAGAAAGGAACAGAATTCTGCTGCCAGATGACAACAGGGAGTAGGCCTTACTCCGACAAATGGTAATTTTAATGAGCAAAGAATAATTGAATTTTCGAGGAAAGATGGTTTTTTCAAGTCTTATTTTCATATATGCTTTTTTACCCTTATCACTTTTGTGTTACAAAATATGTAAGACTAAAAAAGCTCAGAACATAATACTGCTTGTTTTCTCCCTTGTGTTTTACGCATGGGGAGAGCCGATTTATGTTGCTCTTTTGATGCTAGTTGCCTTCATATCTTGGCTTGGTGGCATGCTTATTGAGAGAGAAGAAAGCGAAAGTAAGCGAAAAGCGATACTACTTTTTGTTTCAATTTTAGAACTTCTGCCTATAGCCTTTTTTAAATACTTCGGATTTTTCTGGGAAGTATTCGGACCTGTACCTGAATTTATAAAAAATATTGCACTCCCGATAGGAATATCTTTTTATACATTTCAGCTTATAACCTATGATGTAGACATTTACAGGAAAGAGGCCAAAGCACAAAGTAGCTATTTTAATGTGCTTCTTTATGCAGCACTTTTTCATCAGTGTATTGCTGGACCAATTGTAAGATATAAGAGCATTTCATATGAGCTTTTTACTGAAAGGTCAGAAATCAGACTTGAAGAGGGAATACTTCGTTTTACAACCGGACTTGCAAAAAAGGCGGTTCTTGCAAATGCATGCGGGGCACTTGCCGAGTCAATACTAGTAGGAGAAATATCATCAATGACAGTTCTCTCGTCTTGGCTAGGCGCAATTAGCTATACTTTGCAGATTTATCTGGATTTCTCTGCATATTCGGATATGGCGATAGGAATGGGGCTTATGCTTGGCCTTACATATCCTGAAAATTTTAACTATCCTTATATATCTGCATCTGTTACAGAATTCTGGCGTAGGTGGCACATATCTCTCAGTACATTTTTCAGAGACTATGTCTACATCCCTATGGGTGGAAACCGTTGCAGCAAACCAAGATGGATATTTAATATGCTGCTTGTTTGGGCTTTAACTGGACTTTGGCACGGTGCAAGTTGGAATTTTGTGCTTTGGGGACTGTATTATTTTGCATTTCTTATGTTAGAAAAGCTGTTAATGAGTAAATTCCTTGGAAAATTTAAAGTTTTAAATCACATATATCTGCTACTCGTAGTAATAATAGGATGGGTGCTTTTCTATTTCACAGACATTTCAAAGGCTTTTATGCTCATAGGGAATATGTTTGGAACTTTAGGAAATGTATTTTCAGATTATATTTCCATAACAGTACTTGAAAATAATATTTTCCTCCTTTTGTTCAGTGCATTTGTTTGTACCCCGATACCCGCAAAACTAATCAGAAAAATTCCTGACAGGTTTGGGATTATACCTGTAGTTTTGCTTTTAATTGCAACATGTGCTCTTGTCGGGGACAGTTTTAACCCGTTTATATATTTCAGATTTTAGTGGCTATGAAAAAAACTAATATAAAAAATGTAATATTTTTTGCTGTATTATCACTTCTCACGATTACTGCATTTATTATTCCACTTCGTCCGGATAAATCCTACAGAGAAAAACGAGAACTTGCAAAATTTCCGGAGTTTTCTTTAGAGACTTTACTCAGCGGTGATTATTTTGATGACATTAGCTACTGGTTTGCAGATACTTTCCCGGGAAGAGAGATATGGATTGATATAAATGAAAAAATCTCCGCCCTATACGGGTTCGGAGACAGTATAGATATGTCGGTTGCTCAAAAAGGGGATGAGATACCTGACGCATCTGTGAGCACGCAAACAACTGAGGTTGTATATCCGCAAGTGACTTCTCAAGCGAATGCTGCAGAAATAACACCTGAGCCGACTGCTACTGTTAACATCGAGGAATTTGAAAGCGAGAGCTATGGTGCTGTTATGGTAATAGACGGTTCTGCGTACAGCGCACTTAGATTTTCGCTTGAAGATTCAAACAATTGCGCAGCAATGCTAAATAGATTTGGGAATTCACTCAGTGAAAATGGTATTAAGCTGTATTTTGCACCTGCACCTACATCGGTCGGGATTATGATTCCAGAAGAACTTTCCGAGAAACTAAACTGCTCACCGCAGGGAGAAATAATAGAGTATCTCGCATCTCAGATGAATGAAAACGTAATAACGGTAAACAGCTATGACCTATTAAAGGAGCATAGTAATGAATATCTGTATTTTCACAGTGATCACCACTGGACAGCACTGGGGGCATATTATCATTATCTTGCATTTTGTGATGCCGCAGGCATTAATGGTGCGTCACTTGATGAATTTGATGTAGCTGAGCAGGGAACATTTAAGGGAAGTTCCTACTCATCTTCTTACATTAATACAAGTAAACTTAAAGAAGATTATGTCACAGCATATGTTCCAAAAGGTAATGTCTATCTTTCAACAGGAGGCACTCCATACCCGCCTGTCATAGATAAATCAAATGAAGATGCTACGACCAAATATTTGTGCTTTTTAAACGGTGATCGGGCACAGACAGTTATAGTTAATGATGATTTGCCAAATGCACCTGACTGTATTGTGCTTAAGGATTCGTTTGGTAATCCGTTTGTTGAATATCTGACAGCAAATTATCATAAAGTTTATGTGCTTGATTACAGATATTATGAAAGCGGTATTCTGCAGTTTGCACTTAATAATAATGTCAGTGACATTATAGTATGTCTGAGCGTTGC
>R06__coassemble_310_pt1 | contig 18463 bp, 15 predicted proteins | sample R06__metabat2_high_PE_044 | metagenome-assembled genome bin R06
ATAGTGTTCATTCACAGAAAAATGAGCAATGCTGCTGTCGGAGGTTAACTAGCAAAAGCAATACAGGGTAATGTGAAACATCCTCACATTGTCCTGTATTTTTCATGCTGACCGGCTATCATAAAAAATAGACTTTTGTGGCTCTAGCAACTTTATAAAAAAAATTGGCAGGTTAATACAACAACCTGCCAAATTAGACCTCAATAAGATATTATAAGCTGCATTTTAAATTTTTCTTCTCCGTATACAGCGTGTGGGATATTTTTAGGCATAATGAGCGTTTCTCCGGCATCTAAATAAAAGACCTGATCGGCAACTGTAAATCTTCCTTTTCCCTCTAAAACAGTAACCATTGCATCACCGCCTGCAGCGTGGGTGGATATTTCCTCACCTTTATCAAATGAGAAAATTGTCATACTAACAGCGTCATTTTGTACCAGCGTTTTGCTCACAACCTGTCCAGGCTGATAATCAACCTGCTGTGCAAGACTTAATTTCGTCTGCTTTTCTATATTTTTATACATATAACATTCTCCTTTGAATTTTTTGCTTTTAATAAAAAACATCACTCATATTCATCCTGCAATGGCTCTACGCTTTCTATGCAGGATTTATACATTTTCTGCGCGCTTATCGTCATAATAAGAGCGCCAATAACCATTCCAATGTATATGATGTTGTGCATATTGCTCCATCTCTGTACGCAGTATTCTAATACACCAACAATTGCAAGTGACACAAAATAAGTGCTCCATAGCACAACATGATAAGCTTTATGTCCGTTTGCTCTAATTGAACGTTTTGAATAATAGAGCATTATAAAAAGAATTATTATCGCACTGCAAAGCTGTCCGACACTTACAAATCCGAAAAACTTATTAATAATCTTAAGTGTTCCCGGGAAATGCATGAACGAGGAATCATTCCTTGTAGAGTCGAGAACAAGCTCGACAGCACCGAAATAGATAAGGAACAGTCTGAAGATATGTCCGTCGCGCCTGCATGGTCTTTTCATCCTGGCATTATGAAATCTGTAGTACATACCAATTAGTACTACCGTTACAACGAGCATAATCAGAAACTCTACAAAAAATGTTGCAAATCTGTAGCTTACATTACCTGATGCATCACTTACTGCAACTGCGAACGGCAGTCTTTTGAAAATGTCAGCCTCAACTGTATACTTACTGCGGCAGCTAGTATTAAAAAGAGAGCTGAGCCTAACAAGCGCAATTGTAAGTGCAAAGCCGGGTGCAATTGCGTCAAGCAGTTTTCCGGTATTGCTGGTAAAACCCAGATTTTTGGATATTAAAGCTGCAAGATATACTCCGAGAAGTGCCCCCGGCAGACAGTAGCTGCCGTAAGAGTAGTCACTTACTGCCTCAAAAAATGATGCATATTGTTCTTCATGGCAATACCAGTGAAGAACGCGGCAAAGTACCACAGAAAAAACAATTGCGAAGGGCAGAAATACCCATACTGCGCTGCTGGAGCCGTGTTGCGCCACGTAAATTGAAAGTGTGAGCAGAAAACCTGCCGCAATTCCAAGAGCAATTATAAGACCGCTCCAATAAATGACAAAGTTTCCGTTATATATTGCTATGGGATTTATATTCACTCCTTTTATCCCCCTGACGATGTATCTGAAATAGCGGTACCAAAATAGATTATATCCGTTACTGTCCGCTCAGCATTAAAATCAATATAGTTATATGGTTCTCCGTTGAAAACTATCTCGCTGGTCTGGCCTCCGTCAAGACAGTATGCATTGATAACGCCTTTATCATAAAAGTGCTGTGCAAATTCATTCACTGTCCATCTGGCTGCTTTTTCATCTGAATGATTCAGTGACATATAAAGATAATGTCGCTCTCCTACCTGTGCAATTCCAGCTCTTGAATAGCCGGAATTTACCTCTCCTGCAGGATATGAATCACATGTCTTGAGTTCTCCGTTTTCAACAAGAATAGGCCCGAATGCAATAGAGAATAGGATATTATTATCCTGTATATATTTTCTCATTGCAGCATTTGTCGTCTCTTCTCCCCTGTGGAAGAAAGAAAAGTCTCCGTTTTCGTCGACAAAAAGTGTATCTACGCAGTTATATTTATAAATATTATCTGAATACAAGCCCTCGTTCATGCGAAACAGCTGTCTTTGGTACACAACAAGTCCGAAATCTCTGAAGGCGTAATAATCTGCATTCATTGCAACAACCGCATTTACGCTCTTTGCTATATTTGAGCAATAGTCCTGAGCATCTGCCCCGAATGTGTCATTTACAAATTTACGTCTGAACTGTGATGCATCAGCTACTTTAATTTCCGAAAAAGTACATGTATTTCCGTCTATAACTTCCTTCCAGCATATACACATAAGTGTATCGTCAAGATAATACTTTATGTCTTTATCATAGTAGAATTCGGCATCAGGCGAAAATACTACTCTTTCGTCATCATCTAAAAGCCCTGAGTCTCTGGCACTCCTTATAACATTTTCAATATCTTTTGCATTAGACAGTGCTACCTCTCCAAAAGCATATGCATTCGGTTCATAAGCGCCAGTAGCACTTTCCGGTATACTGTAATTTTTTTTAATAAACACAAGCCCCTTTAAAATTTCAGACTTTGAATTGTTTATCTTATTATTAAGTCTGGAAACAATATCTGCTGTCGAGCCTGCCTCCGTTGTAATTTCCATCGTAGTTGCAGGGTGAACATTTACAGCAGCCCACAGCAGAATTACTACAGAAAAAGCAGCGCATATAAAGCCTACAATCTTCATTGAAAAACGTCTTAAAGGGGATATTCCGCTCTTTCTCAGACGTTCTCTTTCATATCCCTGTTTACTGGCTTCATAGCTGCTTTTTTTCTTTTGTATCTTATGTGTTTCAAAAAATTCATCTGCATCTATATCCGATGTGTCATTGCGTTTGAATTTTATTTCTTTATAAAGACGATTTTCATCAATCTCTATATCATATTCATCATCTGTCTCAATATTCTCACTTACATATGACGAAGAAGCAGGCGTTTCATCCTGCTTAAAGTCTTCGTCTTTCGTATCACCGAGAAACTCAGAGAGTATATTATCTATGTCGTAATCAAAGTCACTTCTCAATTTGTTCCGCCGAGCAAGACGTTAATGAGTTCAGGGCCTGCACTCATAAGCCATTTGCCGTCCTCGTATGAAAGATTTATCGTAAGCTCAGTTGTTTTATAATGTGATTCTGCATTACTCAAAGCTTCAGATATTGCACTCTTATAAACTTCATCCGTAACAGATTCAAAATACTTGTTGTTTTCATCATATACCTCAGACCTTGAACGGGTCTGAACGATGTTATTAAGTATATCGTCTACTCTTCCCTTTGCATCTTCCTCGACCTCATTAAGATCAAGATATCTGAAAGATACTTTCTGCGTGGCTTCAAGCTTATCGATAACTGCGTCTTCCTTTATAGCGAACGAGTAGCTTTTCTTCAGTGCATCATATATAAGTCTGCCTTCTTCAGTGTCAGGTTCATTTTCAAGCCCAAGACTAGAATAATCGCTAAGAACCGAATAGGCAGTACTGTAATCTTCAGAGCTTAAAGCATTGAAAAATGTTTCAACAGTATCTCGCGGGTTGCCCTCAGGTTCAGCAACGATTGTCCCGACATTTGCTGCAACTACGCAAAGTATAAGTGCAATTCCCACAATTATTATCGCAGGGGCTGCCCATCTTACAGCAATTCTTCTTCCAGAATTTCTTCTGTGTATAAAAACAAGCGCAAATATCATTGCCGAAATTATAAGTAGTATTACTATTGCTGCTCCTACGCCCATTTGTAACTCCTTGTGTTCTTTATATGCATCGCTATTGTCATCTATGGTATCTGCAATACGTGCAACTGTTTCCGCCTTTGGTGTATAGTCGCTGAAATTTTTCTCTGACAGCGTACTTTTGGCAAGTGCAAGCGCCTCAGCATCAAGTGCCTCCGTCTCTTCTATGCGGTAGTTGGTGTAATCTATCATAAGAGTTGCATACTCGCCAATCACATCATATCCAAGATTTAAGTTATCTGTCATAACTATGAGGATTATAGGCTGATCGAGATAAATTATTCCGCAGTTGTTAACATAGTCGTGTGCGCCGTATTCGTCCTGATGTGGAACATATCCCCATTTCTGCGCTGTAGGATAGCGTCTGTCCCACATTTTAAAATACTCATACGGAGTATCTATAAGCATATTTTCTATAACTCCGGGATAGTTTTCGGGATTGGCAGCAAGTATCTTCAGACAATTTTCAATCTGTGCAGCTGTGTTGTATGATTCATAATATGTGCTGTCACCAAGATCATCTTTAGGGTCTGAACCCATATATTTTACCTGCTGATCACGAAATGCCATAAATCCGCCGAGATAGTTTTCCATCTGCAGGGCAGCATCATTATCGCTATGGGCAAGTGCTCTGAACTCAAGATAGGAAAAAGTGCTTCCGTAAATATCCTCATCCATCGTGATTTCTCCGGATGCTACTTTTTCAGATATAAGCATGCACAGTGGCACTTTGAAAATAGATGCTGTTACAAAATACTTATCCGCATTGTATGAATAGCTCTCGCCGGTAACCGTATTATAGTAAGTAAGGGCTATGTTTTCCTGATTATCCTCAATTCCGTACTTATCGAAAAGTTTCTTCCTTATATCTTCCCAGGTGTCGCTCTTTTCACTTGATATATACGGCTCTGTCGGTTCTGTGTGCCCATACGGGTTATAATGATAATAATTGGCGAAGTTTTCATCCGACAGTTCTTCAAGACCTTTTCCTTCGTCTGCTTTAATGACCTCTCTTGCACGCTCAAGTGCACTTTCAAGTCCGGGAGACTGCACAACTTCGTCTATTTCCCCTTGTACCATAGCTGATGCGCTTACAGCCATTGAGAGAATCATAACCAGTATTAATAAAAAAGATAATGTTTTTTTCATAAAATGTAATTTAGAGCTTTATTTGCTCTACAACCCCGTCTTTCATAATTCCTATGCTCTTTTTTTCCGATGGTTTGAAAACAATCGCAGTTGTAGGAGCATAGAAATTGAGAACGCTGCTTGGAATCTCACCTTCACATACAACCGTTGTCTCGCCAAACTCCTCACCAAGAAGTGCTATAAGACCGTATCCTACTCCTGTCGGGTATTTATCCGAAAGTAGTCTTATAAACTTATTCTGCTTATCTCTTGCATCCTTCCACTTTTTATCCTGTGTATACCGTGCAATTTCATCATATAGCACCGCGACACGGCTATTAAAAGAAGGTTCTGAAATATCATATACATTTTCCGGATTGAACATATCATGGAAATTCTTAAGTATATACTCTGCACCCTTTATAGCTCTTTCAAGATATGAAGGGTCGTAAGTTTCGCGGTATCTGTCAAGGAGGTCCCATGGCATATCTTCTTTTGCCGCACCATAGCCTCTGCTTTTTAAAAACTTTAGTGCATCAAGTCCTTTTCCTGTTGCAGCATAGAGTTCCTTATATGCATTATACAGCATCTCGCTCTCCGGAAGCGAATCCATCGACTCTAAAGTATTTTCAACAAGTGACATAAGTTTTTTATCATCTGCAAGATATGCATACTTTATAAGGAAAATAAGAGTATGGGCGCCTTGAAACCCTTCGCTCTCTATTATATTTACAATTTCCGGCAGTGTCAGCATTAATTTTATCTCCTGAATTTCGGGAACTGAGATCTTACAGAGCTGCCCATATACTTAAGCACCGCAACATGAGGATATTCATTTCCCGTAATTTCTATAGTATCAGTATCATAATATGTGAAGAACTCAGGTGTTTCGAACTGATTTACAAGGTCTTTTATCTGTTCAAGTCTTCTAGGTCCCCTGTCGCCATCCCTGTAGTGCATTGGTATAAGTACAGTTGGCATGGTCTCATCGTATATTCTTCTTATCTCCTGTGAAGGCAGTCCTGTTAAAGAGCCTGCCGTTGCCATCATTGCATCGCAGTTGATAAGTTTTGTAATCTCACCACCGTTTAACTGCGTCCCTATATCCGACATATGGGCAACCTTTATCCCGTTAGCCGTCAGTATATGCACAGTGCAGTGGCTTCGCATTATACCACCTACGCTGTCATGGTCAACTTCAAATGACTCAATCTCGAATGGGCACTCGTTTTTGCTTTTACCTGAAAGTTTCACTCCCTTGGTAAAATTATGTCCAGCATGATTGTGACTTACAAGTACCATATCTGCAGATACATCAAGTTTCGGATATCCTTCAACAAAATTGCTGTCGTACGGATCAATTACTATGGAATACCCGTTTTCCGTTATTTTAAAGCATGCATGTCCCAACCACTGTATAGTCATAATCTATTCCTCCATAACATGAAGTGATTTTAAATATCTGTTTTCAATTCTGTCCATCACCTCAAAGGCGTGATCTTCAAGATAATCTGAATTGCTTGTACTAAGGTCCTGCCTCTTAAGTTCATTTATAACAGATAACGAAACTCTCTCAATATTTTGTACAATATCTCGCCTTTCAAGTATCCCCGAAAGTGGTATTTTAAGTTCTGAAAGAAGCGGCAAATCGTCCATTGCACGAAATACCCATTTGTAATACGGAGCATGCCTTCTGTTTAAAAGAAATATCATATCACATGCTTTTTTTACAAATTCATCAGATGCAAGATATGCTGCTTCCTTTTGATTGTGTAAAAGGCATCTTTCATAGTTATACTGTCCGCTTTGTGCCATAAGGGCAGCTTTTGCAGCCATCTTCTTTTTTCTTACATCCTCCGGCATGCCGTTTCTTATCTTCTCGCGTTCGGCTGTGAAGATCCCCAAATCATCTCGAAATACCTCTCCGTTTACGCATTCTGCCAATGCATATGACGGCAGTGCCATCCACTGTTCTATTGAATCGGGTGCACCTTCAGATCCCGTATATCTTCTGAAATAGTCGGATATCCTTATAACTCCGTTTTTCTTTTCACACAGCAAAGAGCGTTTAATCTTTTCGCCTTTTGAAATTTCCCTATATAATCGTGAAAGACGAGGGCCTATTTTTATATCGTCCTCATCGGTCAAAAACATAGCAAAGCCTGTTTCAAAATCGTGATCACAACTTATTTCGTCATCAAATCCGTAGCACTCACTGCCGTGTCCACAAAAAGCTATTGCAATCCTTTTCTCGTATTCGGGAAATAACTCATGAATTGCATCTTTTCCGCATTCATCATAAAATTTTTGACTTAATTGAAGTCCGTTCAAATTAGATCTCCGAGAATATCCTTACATTTTGAAAGTGTAAAGTAGTAATAGGCATCTTTTTTTGCCTCTTTAAGGCATTGCGCTGCTTTTTTTAGATAGTTTTCATTTTCAGTCATTTCCGCAAGATTGCAATAGGTAACAGCTCTGTCGCATTCGCTGTTGTCAATTCTTTCAAGGTGTTCAAGAGCCCTGTAAAAATAATCCTCAGCTTTTTCTATATCCCCGACCTCGGCAAATGACAGTGCCATATTATTATAAAGCGGTGCAAACCTGTAGTCATCTTTATTTAAGCAAGCGACATATGTCTGTTCTGCCTCTTCAAACAATGGTATAGACTCATTAGTTTTTCCGAACGCCTTCATTGTGGTTGCAGCATTAATAAGAATTGTTGCACCGCTGCCGGTTGCTCTCATATTGTGCTCATCAAGAATTTTCAAAACCTTGTCCGCAGTCTGAAGCCCACATTCTTCATTTAAAGTCCTTCTGTACTGCCCAAGCAGTTCTCCAAGGATTGTAAGTTCTGCCTTCCAGTCTTTTTCTGCGCGCGCTTCTTCGAGCCATTTTTCAAGATGCTTTTCGCCTTCTTTTTCATGTCCCGAATTATTAAGTTCATCAAGTTTTTCAATAACTCTTAATACATTCATGGCAATGATTATAGCCCAACTTAATGCCCTAAACAAGCTAAAAGGCAATGTTTGCATGAAATTCGCCTCAAAAAAGCATATCATTTCCGGGAGTAGTATAAAGCAGATGGTCCTGCACAAGGGCTCATCGAAACCTCTATTGAAACAGCTCTTGAAATTACGGAATCATAGTAGTTTAGTGTTCAGAAATTATTCTCAAGATTCAACCTCGCTAAGAAGATTGCTGAGGATAATCGCAAGAGTGCAACAACACTCGCCAGCAAGTAACCGGATAAGGAAATATAACTGCAAGAACACGGACAGATGATTGTATCTCTGTTCGTGTTCTCTTAAAAAATCAGAAACGGAATCAGCAAATGGAACCAACTAGGATGCTTTAACTATAGTTGTCGGGGTTTCCTCTCGGTTTTCAGTATACTCAAATTTCTAAGTCTAACTGCCATTTATCAGCTCTTGTTTTATGTATTTTCTTTAAGCAACATAAAACTCGTAAATATCCTCATAATCTCTCATCACGCAGACCTTTACGCATTTGTTCATGTTGTTGTAAATAACGCTGTACTGGGTAAGTGATGTCATTGTATCCGGATCGTATGCCTGGGAAACAGTCTGCAGTAAAGTCATTGCCACCTCATCTGTCATTAACGTACCCGTGTATGTGGCTTCACTTTCATATTCTTCGAGTGTTTCTGCAAGCTTTGCAAATCTTCCGTATCCGTGTCCATAGCCGTAGTGATACTCCCGTGTAACATTCTCTGCCGTACAGAAGCTTTCCTTAAGCCTATCACCATAATAGCAGTCGCAGCCGTCATCATACCCAACATAGAAATTGGTTACAGCGTTAGTGTATGTAACAGTGAAATTGTTGTATCTCCATTCAAAAACCGCTGAATTGCCAGATGCGTCCGTTACGAACAAATGATAATCGTATCCGAAGGTGCACATTACATTTATGTTTTTAACAAGCTCCACCGCTTCGTCAAGGCTTGCACAGTTATCCAATATTTGTCGGAGAACTGCATTCACCATCAAATTATCCTTCCCCTCAGCTGTCTGGTGCATCGCTGTTTCTCCGTCCTTAATATCCAACGCAAGAATCGACACACTGACCCCCATCTCGTTCATGCCATCCATGCAGAGATATGGTGCATACATGAGTGGTATTTTTGAAACACTACCTTCATCAAAAACGCCGGCGTAATATGGAAGACCAACTACCGAAAAAAGTCCTATATCCGCAATACCTATAGACTTGTATTTCCCCGCAGGACTACATTTTACAAGAACATTCAGTCCAGACGGATTACCATCAGCGTCCTCGTGGGGAAAATCGTAGTTCCGGCAGGTTATTGTTTCGCCGTTCTCATTGGTTGTTATAAAAGCAGAGCATCCGCCGCTGAAAAGATTAAGTGCTTTGGATACCAGTGGACTTTCATAGTTTCCGACATAGTCTATTGAATAAAATGCGCCATTTTCGTCTACTCGTTCCAGATTTTTATATGAACACTTTGCTTTTAATAAAACTGCAAGAACAAAAATCAGCAATACTGCAGCAATGCTTCCAAGTACAATACCAAGGCCTTTAAAAAATTTTTTCAAAATACACACCTCCCAACCAAAACCCGTGTATTAGGAACAAGCGTCATCGGTTGTTTTAATTTCTTTGAATGATGAATCTATTAAGATTCTGTTTTTATGTCGCTTATATATTGTTTGCTCATTTATAAAAACAAGCGACAGCAACGCTTCAATTTTAAACGCATTGCCATATCGCTTGTTTATACAATATGTACTCTTTTATGCTATATCTCTTCTCTTTAAGCACTCTGCGTACATAAGTCGAATATCTATAGCAATTACCAAAGCACCTACAACCATATAAAGATAACTCATATATGAACCTATTCTCTGCCATTTGTACTCTCCCAGGAATCCTATGAGTACAACTGAAACAACAAACATAACTATTGCAATTATATGCTTTATTCCGAATCCCCTTGCATTTGATGCACACTTTACATAGTGCACAAAAACAGCAATAAGTATAATTATAGGTACTATCTGTCCGATACTTATGAAAGTGGAAAATCTGTTGAGTGTAAGTATTTTTCTGAATGTAAAATGCATAGAATCAATTCTTGTAGAATCAAGCACTATTTCAATTGCAGCGTATGCTGTAAGTGCCATGTTCCATACATTTCCATACCTTGATGCAGGTTTCCTTACCTTTTTATTCCCATATTTGTTATAAAAAGACATTATTATGAAGAATGCTGCAATGTAACATATGGCGGAAATCATAAATGTGGCAAATCTGTAATACACATTACCGGCAGTATCTGTTCCTTTTACAGTGAGAGGAAAGAAATGAAGAAAACTGCTTTCAATATTTTTTCCTCCCTGGCATTTTCCAGTACCCCATGCGCTGATACGTACAAATATCATGAAAAGCATAAGTCCCGGTGCTGCACAGTCAAGAAGTACTCCCTTCTTTTTGCAAAGACCCATAATGTCTATTATAACGGAAGCAAGACATGCTCCTATTATGATTCCTGAGCCATTGAATGTACCAATTGAGTAATCTGTGAGGGCCTGTCCTATGCTGCTGTACGTAGTTGAACTTGAATACCAGTGAAGAAACCTTGCAAAGATTATTCCAAGTACAAATGCATAACAGTAAAATGCCAGCATGCCTGTCATTTCACCTGTTCTTTTTTTATACATGTTAAGTGAAAATACGAGGCTTACAACAAGCCCAAGACAGATAATGGCTGATGTTATTGACATATTTCTCAGCCTCCGTCAGGAATTGCAGTTGCAAAATAGATACAGTTGCTAGTGTATCTTTCTGCTCCGTAATCTATGTGATTGTAAATTGTATCATTAATAACGAGCTCAGCTGTTTGTCCGCCGTCGAGGGCATAGAAGTTTTTAAATACTCCTTTTGCATACATATGATTTGCAAAATCTCTCATTGTCCATCTTGCTTCCTGCTCATCTGAATGGTTAAGAGAACAATATAGATAATGACGCTCATCAATCTGTCCCATTCCGCAGCGAGAATAAGGTTTTTCAGTTTCACCGAAGGCATATTCTATGTAGTTGTCATCCCCAGGGTTATATCCGTAAACCATCTCGCCATTCTCTATAAGCAGCGGGCCGAAGGAAATCGAGAATATAACATCATTATCTGCTATGAACTGGTTCATCTCATCTGTTGTCATCTCTTCGAGTCTCTTTGTAAAGATGAAATCTCCATTTCCTTTTACAAGACAGTTGTCAAGGCAGTTGTATCTTTTAAGAGCTCCGGCATATGTGTTTTCATTATACTTGTAAAGTGTTCTTTCATATACAAGTATTCCGTCTCCTCTTGCCTTGCACTTATCGGAGTTCATTGCAACTACGGAGTTATTTGCAAGAGCCATCTGCTGCAGATAGCTGTTATCGTTTTCATCGTAAATGTCTCCGTATACTTCCATACGTATCTGAGAACCATCAGCTATCTTTGTCTCGCAGAATGTTACAGTACTTCCTTCAATAATTTCTTTCCAGCATATAGTGAGAATTGTCTCATCAAAATAATACATTATATCCTGATAGTAACTGCCGGTATTAAACTGTGCAGAGGGATTAAAAGCTATTGTCTCATCTTCTTTTAAAAGTCCGATATCTCTTGCCTGCTGTATCACTTCAAGTACTTTAGATGCGTCATTTACACTTACTTGTCCGTAGCAAGAACTATTTGGCTTTGGCGCCATCTGGCCTTCTGCAAGTGTATATTTGGGAGTGTAGACAACCTCTTCAACAGAAGCTTCCTCGTCTGAAGGAACGTCTGAACTTTCTGCTGTTTCGTTTTGCGCAGCTGTATCTGCAGGCACAGTTGTCTGGGTTGTCTGTACAGCAGCTGCAACCGGTGTCGCGACCGGCTTTTGTGATGAAGATGATGAAGACTTATACGGATTTATATTAAAAAGGCCCCACACAAGACATATTATAAGGCCAAGGGAAAATACTACGGAAAGAATCCTTTTATAGTCAACCCCTCTGGTTTTCATTGGGCTTCGATCATTATCTGTATTATCGGTACGTCTTTTTTCCCTGACTTTCTTTTCGGGAACGGCTCGCGTATCAATGTAGTCACTGTTTTTCTCTTTAACGGTGCCTTGCCTCATGGTTTTTTGCTCGGTCTTTTTTCTTCTCTCATAGGAAGAAACTTCATCCCACATTTTAGAAAGTTCACTGTCAGATGCACGTTTAGATGAAGACGCAGCATTCTTTGCTTTATTTTCGCTGTAAGCTGCATTAGAAGATTTTACTTCTCTGCCAGAAACTGACTGCTGTTTTGGCTTCTCCTGTGAGCTTTGAGGGAAGGTTGTTGAAAATTCCGACATAATGTCGTCGATATTTATATTGTAATTATTATTTTCCATGTACATAACTATACTATTTTTTTGCAATTTAGACAACAAAAAAGCACGCCCTAATTGCGTGCATCACCAACTTATTTATAAAAACGAAATGACCCTTGACCGGTACGCCTTTCACCCATATCGATCAAGGGTCATTTCTGTTTAATTTTTGTATCTAGCATCCTGGTTACCTCTCTTTCTGATTATTTGCCGGATCCTTACAGAACCAATCCGAACCAATTCATTCCATAAAATCTTATACGTAAGATACCATTTTGGTGGATTTTCCGGTTGCCCAGCAAGTTTTATATGTAAAACTTATTTAAGTGTCTACAATATACCACTTATATTTATTATTTACAATCCACCATTTATACAAAATACACAAAAGTCTTTTGTGTATTCCTTATAAATTTTAATCTTTTTGTGCATTTTGCTTGACTTTTAACTTTTAAATGCTTATCATGAAATCGTTGTGAGCCGATTATTATTTACTTAGTAATTATTGCTTATCTTCTTATTATATTTTAAACTCCTTTAAAACGGATCTCCCTGTCTTGAACTTAAGACAGGGAGATTTGTTTTTATGAAACACCTATGGCAAGACCAACAAGCAGCATAATTGACGTGAGTACAATATTTGCAAGCTGGAATTTATATGAATATTTAAACCAGTCGCCGTAGCTTGTGTCGGCAAGTCCCAGTGATACCAAAAGTGCAGGATTTGTAGGATAGAACGCATTTGAAAATCCGTCACCGAATGCGTAGGCAACAATTACGAGCTGCGCGGAAATTCCGAAAGCTTCACCGAGCGGAACGAGGAGCGGGGTCAGCATTATAGCCTTTGCCGAGCCGGACCCTATGAAGAAATTCATAATCAGCACAAGCAGGTAAATAAAGAGTATTATTGCCCACTTTGGTAAAGTTGATGCATATGCAATAGCACTCTGAACCATAATATCAAAAACTCCTGCCGTCTGAAGCGTGAATTTAATAGATGCAGCCATAAGAATCATTACCACTGCAGGAAGCATAGATGTAAGGCCAACCACAAATGATTTTCCAAAATCTTTTTTTGTCATTCCGGCTGCAAAGCATGCAGTAATTCCGGCAATCAAGAACATGAGTGCAACTATTACAAATGTATAATCTCTTAAAAATGTAAGAAGTGCCGAACTCATAACTATCGCGATGCCCAAAAGCATGATAATTGCAAAGAGCTTTACACCCTTCTTTTTCTTTACATCAAGTACTATTCCGTCTTTATTGGCAGATTTCACACCTGTGTCAATCTTCTTCGCATAATGACTCGTCATTAAATAAAGGAGAATATATATAAGCACAAAGTTAATTGCCCTAAACCATGCACCGGAAAACATTGGAAGTCCCGCTATTTCCTGGGCAATTCCTATTGTAAATGGGTTGAAAACTCCCGCTGCAAATCCGCAGCCAACGGCAAGCAGACTCATTGCAACACCGGTAAGAGCATTCCAGCCAAGTTCAACGGCGAGTGTCACAATAATAGGAACCATAGGCACTACCTCTTCAAACGAGCCTATGAGTGAACCAAGTGCCATGAAAAAGAGCATAATAAGTGCCATAAGCTTATATTTCTTGTCTGCATACTTATAGCTTATTTCATCTATCATATAACTCATTACGCCGCAATTGGTAAGTGCATTGAATGCGCCACCTATAATAAGGAGAAATATGATTACCCCTATAAGTGTAACTTTATCATCCGAACCCAGTACAAGAATCGGGGAAAGTATCCACTTCCCAAAAGATATACCGTCACACGGTATTATAAGTGTTGCCACATAACTTAAAACCATTAAAGCTGCTATTATGACAAGAGCCGTTATAAAGCATCTTATATTTATAAAGCTTTCTGTTTTTTTCTTGTCGTTCATAATCAATATTTCCCTTCCGTCATCAAATATCTGTAAAAATCAACTGCTGGAATAAGAGTTGAAACATCCACACATTCATCGATTCCATGAATGCTTTCAAGCTGTCTTTCATCAATAAGAAAAGGTACAAAGTGGAAGCAGTTGTCAGTAAGCGGGTCCATAAATCTTGCATCCGAACAGCCTGTCATAATATATGGAACGCTTTCAACACCATTATGGGCATATTTTACTGCTTTTTCTATAAGTGCATACTGGGGCGAGTTAAAATCTGCAAGCTTTGAATCCATTGCAGGGTCCAATACCGTTGTCTCTATATCATACTTTCTCGCTATTTTCTCAATTGCTTCAAGACTTGCTTTATATCCCTGATGATGAGATACACGCATATTACCAATTACACTTGCTTTAGTCGGTATAATATTACGCCCTTCCGAGCCTTCTGCCATTGTAAAGGCAATGGTTGTCTGTAAAAGTGCCTTTGCCGTTCCTGAAGTTTTAGGCATGACCTCTTTCAATACAGTATCAAAAAGTTCCGGGCGACTGTATATAGTTTTCAGCGGGCCTTCAACAGATGAGGCAAACCTTTTAAACATCTCTCTTATTACAGGGGAAATTTCACGCTTGAATTTATTTGTTCTGTCTGCCTCTGACATAAATTTCCCAAGTCTTACAAGAGGTGTATCATACTCAGGTGATGATGCATGACCTCCGCATCCATTTGCTGTGAAGAGAAGATCTGCGCATCCTCTTTCGCCCATACCTACCATTGCAAACGTTCCTTTAACGCCGCTGATTGGTTCATACTTTATCATTCCGCCCTCATCTAAAACGAATGAAAACCTCACTCCTCTTTTAATGAGTTCATTGCTTATCTTTCTTGCACCAACAAAAGTTGTTTCCTCGTTGCAGGAACTTTCAAAATATATGTCCATTTCAGGTTGGAATCCCTCTTTTGCAAGATCGTCCGCAGCCTGAAGCGTGGCCCAGAGCCCTCCTTTTGTATCAAGAGTTCCCCTGCCATAGAGTTTTCCGTCTTTTACAGTTGCATCAAACGGATCACATGACCAGCCCTCTTTTTGTACATCCACAACATCAAAATGATTCATAAAGAGAACCGGCATCTTATTTTTCGTTCCCTTCCATCTTATAAGAAGGCTCCCGTCAAAATCTTCTACTGTACAAACGGAAAAAATATTAGGAAATACATTTTTAAGTACATCGTGAAACTCATAAAAGGGCGTCATATTCTCATCTGTATAATGAGAAATTGTTTTTACCTGTATAAGCTTTCTGAAATTTTCTATATATCTTTCAAGTTTTTCCATGTTTCAGTTTTTTCCTTTAAATTAATGGCACAGCTCAACTAGAGACTGTGCCATTAATTTAATACTTGAATTTAATATTTAGGGTACTTATTTAATCATTTCGGCCATAACTTCGCCGAGAATCTTTATGCCCTTTTCTATTTTTTCATCGCTTGCATTGGAATAGTTGAGTCTCATTGTACGAACACCGCGCTCATACTCATAGAACGGATCTCCTGCACAAACAGCAACGCCCTTCTTAACAGCAGCTCTTTGTACATCAACAGCCTTGATTCCTTCAGGCATTGTTGCCCACAGGAACATTCCGCCTTCGGGAGTTGTGAATTCTACGCCCTTTGGGAAATACTTCTCCATGCAGGAAATCATGTATTCTGCTTTCTGCTTGTAAAGTGCCTTGGTTTTTTCGATATGTGTATCAAGGTCATTCTCTTCAAGATACTTTGCAAGAACCATCTGGCAGAATATATTTGTATGAAGGTCCATTGTGGACTTATATGCAAGAAGTTTTTCCTTAACTTCAGGAATTGTGCATGCAATCCAGCCGATTCTCATACCCGGGGATACGATCTTGGAGAATGTTCCGAGCATACATACCTGGTCTCCGAGGAAGTATCTCATGCTGTGGCCTGCCTCGCCGGAAAATCTGAGTTCACCGTACGGGTTGTCTTCAAGCACAACAACGTCTGTATCTTTAAGAATCTCAGCCATTTTTTCTCTTACTTCTTCTTTATAAGTAAGGCCAGTCGGGTTCTGGAAATTAGGAATCATGTAGATGAATTTAGGATTGTGTTCCTTAACAGTATCTGCAAGTATTTCTGTGTTGATTCCGTCTTTTGTAAGCTCAATGGGAAGAATTTTTGGACTGTAGAGATGGAATGTCTGAAGAGCTGCAAGATAGCTCGGGCTTTCAACCATAACCTCATCATCTGGATCAATCATGACTGATGCAAACATATCCAGTGCCTGCTGAGAGCCGTTTGTTATAATTATGTCTTCAGGTTTGAAATCAAGTCCCATTCCGCTTTTATATCTGTCGCATATAAATTTGCGAAGCGGAAGATATCCCGGTGTATTGCTATACTGCAGAGCCTGTACACCATTTTCTTTAAGTACTTCTGCAGCAGCCTTGTTCATTTCCTCAATTGGAAATGATACGGGGTTAGGAAGTCCGCCGGCGAAGGAAATAATGCTGGGGTCTCCTGCAGCTGCGAGTATCTGAGATGTAAATTCTCCCTGAAAATCAGGTTTTGACATGCGCTTAGAAATCTTGACGTTCATAAAATTAACTCCTGTATCTCTTCTTATTATTATATACGTTAATATGTGATTTCCGTAATGGATTAATAATACTACCTCAATTATCTATTCGCAAGATAATTTTCTGCACATCAATTGTTATCATCGGATATTTGTGTTAAAATAGCAAAAATGTTTCAAACTTTTAAGAAACACAAGTAATACGCTAATTTTAGTTTAGGAGATAACTGATATGGTAGATTTTGCTGAAAGAACAAAAGCGATGAAGCCCTCTGCAATCAGACAGCTTCTTGCACTTACAACCAAGCCCGAAGTTACATCCTTCGCAGGAGGCCTTCCCGCTCCGGAGCTTTTCCCAATAGATGACTTCAAAACGGCCGTAGATACTGTCATGGCAGAGAGCGGTCCTACAGCACTTCAATATGGCCAGACAGATGGCTGGGCACCTCTTCGTCGCCAGATTTGTGACAGAATGCTTGCTAAAAACAAAATTGAAACCACTCCTGAGAACATTCTGCTCACAGCAGGGTCTCAGCAGGGTCTTGATTTTTGCGGCAGACTTTTCGTCAACGAAGGCGACACAATAATCATGGAATCTCCTTCATATTTAGGAGCAATCAATGCATTTGTACCAAATCAGCCTAATTTCGTAGAAATTCCTACTGATGAAAACGGCATGATTATGGAAGAACTTGAAAAGGTGCTTGCCACAAACAAAAAAGTAAAACTTATTTATGTCATTCCTGATTTTCAGAACCCCACCGGGCGCACTTGGCCCCTTGAAAGACGTCAGAAATTCATGGAAATTATAACCAAGTATGAAATTCCTGTAGTTGAAGACAATCCTTACGGAGAGTTAAGATTTAAGGGAGAATTTCTTCCTGCGCTCAAAACCATGGACACAAAAGGTCTCGTTATTTACCTTGGAACAATGTCAAAGATTCTCTCTCCCGGTGTCCGTATAGGCTGGATATGCGCATCAAAGGAATACATTGAGAAATTCAATCTCATCGCTCAGGCAGCTGTACTTCAGACTTCTACTTTTGCAGCAATGGCAGTGTCCAAATATATTGACATGTTCGACCTTGATGCTCATGTTGAGGAATGCCGTCTGCTTTATGCACATCGTGCAGCGGTCATGGTTCAGGCCATGAAGGATTATTTCCCGGACTGCGTTAAATTCACAGACCCTGATGGTGGTCTCTTTACATGGGCAGAGCTTCCGGAATATATTGATACAAAAGAGCTCGCATCCGAAGTTCTTAAATACAACGTTGCCTTTGTCCCCGGTGACGGGTTCTTCCCGAACGGCGGAAACTCTCACTGCTTAAGACTTAACTATTCAGGTTATGGCGATGACAAACTGATTGCGGGTATAAAGATTATAGGCGATTGCATCAAAAAAAGACTTAAATAAAAGATACTGTGTTTAAAAACAACAGGCATCGGCGATCCGGTGCCTGTTGTTTTTAATTTCGTATGGCGTGCATAGTTAAAAATAAAAGCACCTGGTTTTCTCAGATGCTTTTAATATTAAATAATAGGAATTTAGCTTTTACCGAAATTCTAGCCTATTCTCTTTTTTCGATCGTCGAGTACCTTTTTCCCGCATAGAGCTATGCAGATTCCGCT
>R06__coassemble_329_pt1 | contig 18062 bp, 12 predicted proteins | sample R06__metabat2_high_PE_044 | metagenome-assembled genome bin R06
ATGCTCTAGTTCTTGTATATGTCGTTTTATCCTAGTTTTCGGACAATCTCCCACGGCTCGCCGTGGGGTATTAGTGAGCTTTGACTTTTCTGGTACACTGCATAATTTCATCTCCTTATATATTTTATTAATAATAATTCTTATTAAGGAGAATACTACTCTTAAGATATAAATGCAAGAGCTGTCCCCATGATAATCCATCACGGAAACAGCTCTTGTAAGCCTTATTTATGTAGAACTTTTTTCTCCATTTGAAATTCTATAGCTGGTATTGTCGTTTTGGGAAGATGAAGCCGTTGTTTCCGGCACATCGATATCAAGATACTCCTCTACAATGTCGAGTACTGTGTCATCTTTTAGTATAATAGATATCTCAATTCTTCTGTTCTGTGCTTTTCCCTCTTCTGTTGCATTGCTGGCAACAGGTCTGTCCTGTCCATAGCCCGCCGCGCAGAAATAAGAGGAGTAACTGTCGAGACCATTGTTAATAAGATAATTAAGTACGGAGTTTGCTCTGTTTGTTGAAAGAGTTCTATTGGTATCAGATGTTCCATCTGTATCGGTGTGTCCGGAAATAACTATGGAGTCAATATATTTTGCATTGTTCGAATCTCCTAAGAATTCGCGGAATACCTTTGCTAGCTGGTTAAGCGCAGTCTGTGCCTCCGGTTTAATCTGATATGAACCTGTATCAAAAAGTATTCCTTCATTTAATATAATATTTCCGTTATCGCCTATGGATACTTTTGAAGAATCACCGGTAACCTTTACAATACTGTCTTTTATCTGTTCTAGGATGGACAGTCGCAAAACAGCTATTGTCTGCATTTGCGAGCGCATTTCCTCTATCTCTTCATTTGCCGCAGCAAGGTATTCCTCCTGCGAATCTATAAGAGCCTGCTGAGTTAAAATGTCTTTCTGCTTGCCTTTGAGTTCTTCATTTGCATCATCAAGTTCAATCTGGATTCTTGCAAGCGCATCTTCTGCATCCTCTACTTCTTCTTTTGTCAGCTGAAGCTCTGCCTTTGTACTGGTCAGAACCTCCTGTGTGTTTTGCAGATCATTTCCTGTTATAAGGTTCTGAATGTACGAAAGCAGCATGAGGAAGAAAAGAATCAGGGCAAATGAGCTCATCATATCTGCATATGACGGCCAGAACCCCTGCTCTCCCCCTTCATCAGCAGATACAGACGCAGCTTTTGTAATAGTCTGGCGTCTTCTCATTCTCTGCTGCTCCTTTCACTTTCTCCTCCTCGGGCAACTCTTGCTATATCCCTGACAGAAAGATCAAGTCTTTCAATTGAGCCACGAAGCGAGTATTCAATCTCCGAGAAGTCATGAATACCCGAATTGAATGTCTCAACCGTCTCATTAAACGCATTTAAGTTATTTGTAAGGCTGTTTGTTGCACTCTGCATTGTATTTTTCATAGAATCTGAGGTTGTATTGAGTGCATCAATCATCTGATGCACGAGTTCAACATCGGATTTTGCGGTATCTGTAGGAAGTGATGGTGCAACTGAACCATCAAGCCAAAGCTCCATCTTTGTTTCAAGTGTTTCTCTCGCTCCTGACGGGGAAAATATGGATCTTAAAATTGTCAGAATAATCGAACATGCAACACCTACAAGAGATGTATAAAAAGCAACTCCCATTCCGCTAAGTGCCGACATAAGTCCTCCGCCAACACTGTCGAGAACTGACAGCCATTCACTTGTGTTTGAATATGATATGAGTTCAGTAAGTGAACCGACAGAAAGTGAAAGCCCCAGAAATGTTCCAAAGAGTCCAAGTGTTACAAAAAGAGAAACGGCATTGCTTAAAAATCTTTCCGAAAGTTTAAGCCCGCCAAGTTTTGTATTTATAGCATCTTCTATTATAGCGGGGGTATTTACATCAGTTCCAAACCGCTTATAATTCTCTGCAAATTCGTTGACGGTATATCTCAAAAACGAATTGTTTTCTTTCATTTTTCCGCCGAGCTGTGCGCTTAATCGTTTATATCTGTTGTATGCATGGAAAAGAATGATAATTGACAATATAAAAAGCGCAAGAATAATGAAAATAACAACTATGCCTGCAAACGGCATATTACTGATATTTGCCATAGAAACCCTCCGATACATTATGTTTTAAAATATTCTATTCCAATAATTTGAATTAATTATGAACGATATATTTATGCTCTGTTAACACTCAACATTTTTTCGCTTTTATGTTAAAATTCAAAAAAGACATTTTGAATTTCAAGGAGTTAAAATGGAAACGAAAGTGCTTATAGTATCCGATTCACACGGTTACTCAACAAATATGATAGATGCGATAGACTTGGAAAGGCCGCAGTATCTTATTCATCTAGGAGATGGCGAACGTGACCTTGATGATGTTTCATGGCTTTACCCAAATCTTATTATATATAATGTTCGCGGAAACTGCGACGGATGGTCATCAACTCCAACAGAAGCTGTATTTACAATAAGCGGGAAAAGGATATATGCAGTGCACGGAAATCTCCATCGCGTCAAGCGCAATGATTTATCTTCAGAGCTACAAACAGATGCGCATGTTGCTGAGGCAGATATCGTACTTTACGGTCACACTCATAATGCAGTGCATCTCGGTGTAGCAGGTCTTGAGGTAATAAACCCCGGCACTATAAAAAATGATCCATCTGCAAGCTACGCCGTACTTACTATAAACGGAAATAACACTTTCGTGCAAATAAAAAAAGTGGAAGACCAATAGTTTTTAATATGCGGATTTAAGGTCAAAAGACACACCTTGTTTAATGTGGTGCCTTTTGACCTTAATTTTATATAAACATTTCAAAAAAATACTGCATTTCGATTAATAATTGTTTACATTTTGGTTTCAAGCGTGTTATAATTTCGTAAATAAAATTTGGCGAATTTTATTTAGTGTTTTCATGAGTGTGAGGACAGTTATGCTTAAAAAGAGGATTATTTCAATACTGCTAATATTAGTAATGACAGTAGGAATGCTGCCAGTACTTTCCTATGCAGATAATACGGGAAGCGGCAGCGGAGATACCTCAAGTAATCCATATAACATATCCAAAACCATGGAGTGGGTTGATGGCACTAATAATACCAAGATAAAAATCAGCATACAGTCCGATGTCCCGCACGAAGCCGTTACGAGGGCAAATGTCCTTTTCTTAAGTTCACTTTGTAGTGCACACAACCTGACAGGAACTACTCTCTCTTCAGCGCTTAGTTCCATTCAAAATACTGCAGATTGTACTTATCATTTCTTTTCAAACTGTGATGAAAAATATTCCGGCACAATTACATCGAGCAGTACTATTCCAAGTATTACCGATCTTGCTCAGGGAAAACATATGTCGCTTGCAGCCTTCATAGACTGTTTATACACTGAACTTATAACAAACAACAAGAGTTATGACTATATCATATTACTTTTTGACAGTGCCGGTCTTGCAGACCCCAAAAGTGGTGCAGGAAATCCAGATAAATCACAAATGAATGCACTTAAAGACATTCTGACAAAGTATTACAACGATCATAAAGTAATATGGGTAACAAATGAAAATACTTCCTATGCCTATGCGTATGCAGATTCCAGTGGAAATATATCTGCAACTGCAGACAACCAATTGCAAAGCTCAGGCAGTGACAAAAAATTAACTTCCGGCAGATACAATTCCTTAAAATCCGTTCTTTGTCCAAGTGAATATGATGCAAGCATTGCAGACGACACCTCAACAACAGATGGTACTGAGGTTTTAACATCTTTCAACAAGCCTACTGATTCTGAAGGTAATCTCATGGTTGTCGGATATACGAACTCATCTAAGCTAAACAGCTTGCTTTCCAAATATATAGCTTCCACGACAACAATGAAATTTGAAGACAAGATTAAACTGCCTTCATCTATCACTATAGAGAGCGTTAAAGTTTACACCGGCAAAAGCTCCGATAATAATGTTGTTACCTGGACTGAACTAACTAATCCGAATGTTACAACAAATAATAATACCAATGAAATCAGCTACACTGTCGATGTAACAGATACAGACATAGATAAAATAAAGCTTGAAATTACTGTATATAATTCAAACGGTTTTCGCGAAATAATGGAAGTAAGCGGAGATACAACCGTCATAAATCCTAATGACGGTCCTGCCAAAGTCTGGATTAATAATATATCAAGAGAAGCCGACGCTCAAATAATAACACCTATTGAAATTACAGAATTTAATATAACCACAAGTGCAATAAACGGCAGTATAACAGGATCTGAATACAACATTTCAAAAGGGCAGAGCCGAACAATTACTTTTAGTCCAAACGATGGATATGTCCTTAAAAGTATTACAGTTGACGGTAAAGATCAGACAGAATATTACTCAAGCAGTTCATCGATTACCTTTTCAAATATAAATCTTGACCACAGTGTTGCTGTTGAATACCAGGAAGTAAATATCGCTGTTGCTAAATCATCCGACAAGACTACGGCAAATGCAGGTGATGAAATAGTATACACTTTAAATGTCGCTCATGATATCTCCTCACCTGTCACAGGCATTGCCGTCAGCGACACTATTCCTCAATATGTTTCTTTTGTCAGCTGCACGGAAGGCGGTGCTTATGATGATCAGAACCGCACTGTCACATGGAGTAATCAGACAATTGCAGCAGGAAGCGGAAATACATACACAATTACTGTCAAAGCCGATTTAGATATTGAAGAAACAAAAACTATTGTCAATACCGCCAAAGCAAAATTGGGGAATACAGAAAGCACGTCAAATGAAAGTACAGTAGATGTTACTCCAAAGCAAGTCAGAGTAACCTATCACTATGTTGAAGGCGGAATTGTGCCAATTGATGCTGTACTTCCGACAGAAGCAAACAGTTTCAATTATGGTTATGAGTACCAAGCAAAAGAACAAACTCCTGTAAACGGATTTACATTTACGGGCTGGTACACTCTTGATGCTGAAGCCATGACATATACCCCATACACATCATCCAAGCTCACATCTGACCTTGACCTCTACGGCTCATGGATTCCAATTAAAAGCTTGTCTATTGAAAAAGTTGCAAAGCAAGATGGTACAGCAGTAACTGAAGTTACGCCCGGAATCTCGTTTACATATGAAATAAAGGTAAGTAACACCTCGCAGGTTCAGTTAACGGATGTATCCGTAATTGATACTCTTCCCGAAGGTCTTGTTTATGTTGAAAGTTCTGCAAATTTAAATGGAGCATATAACAGCGAAGACCGCACTGTTTCCTGGGTAATAGATATACCGGCAAATCAGGTTAAAACGCTTACATTTAATGCATATGTTGAAAGCAACATAACAAGACTTAATGAATATGTAAATTCAGCTTCAGTTTACGAAGATGGAAAACTATACGATACAAGTACTTATACTGTAAGTGCAAGACCGTTGAAGGAAAATTTCACAATAACGAAATGGTGGTCTGATGATTGGAGCGCGCATGAAAACGAAAGTGTTACTGCCAGAATTTATCAGAAAATCGGTGAGACTGAAACTCTTTACAGCACTGTCACTATAGGTGCTCAGGGCTGGCATGGAGCTCTTCCCGTATACACTGATGCCGGCCTTCCCATAACATACCGCATTGAAGAAGAAACTGTCAGCGGTTATGAAAATGTAATTGAAGAAAATTACGCTGAAAATGCATTTTTAATTAAAAATTACAAGAATTTTGACCCGTCTAATCTCAGTATCAGCAAGAGTGTGGATAATTCCAAGATATCTGAAGGAATTATAGTATATACTCTCAGCGTAACAAGCAATTACTACCGAGAGCTTAAAAATATAATTGTTAAGGACACTATTGCCCAAGGGCTCACTGTTAACAACCACACGGAAACATGCGGAAATGCGCTGATTGAAAATAACGAGTACACATGGACATTCGACCTTTTATCAGGTAATACGGCGCAGGCTACAATTACCGTAAATGTACCTGATGATGTGTATGCTGAGGAATACTCAAATACAGCAAGAGTTGTCTCCGCTGAGGATTCTGAATATACCACGCCTACTGAATCTGAAACCGTCTATTCAGACATAAGAAAAGTTCAGATAAGCAAAATTTGGGCAAATATTACTCCGACAAATGAGACAGTCAACGTAATTTTATACCGTGACGGTATTGAATATAAGACAGCGGAATTAAATACCGCAAACAGGTATACTGTGTTGTTTGACTCTCTTCCGCTATATCAAGATGGAACAAAAGTACCCTCCGTCTATACAGTAAAAGAGTTAGACATGGCAGATTATTATAATGTAGAGTATTCCTATACGGCAGATGATACCTTTGGTCTGATTTGCACAAAAATAACAAATACACTGCTTTCTCATAATGTAAATTATCAGTACTCAGGCCAATATCCTGTAGGCACATTAGAACTTCTTCCATCTGATGACACAAATATTTTACATGGCTCAGCATATTGCTCAAAATCCACAGACAACATTTCCGCTTACGGCTGGAATTTCTACGGATGGTACACGGATGCAGAATGTACAAAGCCTTATGTAGACGGCACTGCGCTTAATTCAGACATGACACTCTATGGCAGATGGGAAAGAACACCTCTTACAGTTAATTTTGAATATACCGGAACAGTTCCTGATGGAGTCACCCCCCCATCTGAACAGTCTGTATATATGGGTGATACTGCACATGTCCCTGCTAATCCTGATGTCCCGGCCGGTTATGTTTTCGAAGGTTTTTCCTTTGATTTCACTACTCCGATTTACGAAAACACAACTGTATATGGGAACTGGAAAACAACGGACTACAAAATAACATATAACCTTGATGGTGGAGAATTGCCGGCTTCAACTTCAAACCCGACAACGTATAATGTCACTACACCTACATTTACACTTAACAACCCGACAAAAACAGGTTATACATTTGTCGGTTGGACCGGAACTGATCTTACAGATGAAACAACATCTGTATCTGTAGCAACAGGGTCCGTCGGAGACAGAACCTATACTGCAAATTATGTTCCTAACACCGATACCAAGTACCGAGTTGAACATTATAAGCAGAGAACTGACGGAACATATCCATCAAGTCCTGATGATTCGTACAACTCGGCAGGAACAACTGGCGCATCTGTAACACCGCCTACTAACAGTTACGAAGGCTATACATCTCCTGCACTTCAAACAGTGACTATCGCAGCAGATGGTTCAACCGTAGTAAAATACTATTATGTGCTGAAAACAGCGACCATAACATTTGTATCAAATGGTGGCAGCAGTGTACCCGCACAGACAGTATACTACGGAGCAAGAGGTTCAACTCCGTCAAATCCGTATTATAATGGCTACAGTTTTGTTGGTTGGTATACAGCTGATGGTGTAAAATTTGATTTCTCAACTCCCATTACCTCAGATATTATACTTTATGCAAGGTGGAACTATACGGGAGGCCGAGTTAAAACCGGTGACGGAGATGTCAGTTTGTTTATAGGAATAACAATCATTGCATCCGTTATACTGATATCTTCTCTTGCAGTCGTTTCTCGAATGCAGCATGCTTCTGACGGCATAGCTCTTTCCGATTCACCAACTGAAAAAGCATCAAATATTCAAACACGAAATAAATCAAGAAAAAAATCAAAAGAATATAAGCCGCCTTGGAAAGACTGACTTTAAAAACAATAAAAGCGCAAAGCTATAGCTTTGCGCTTTTATTGTTTTTAACTACAATTGAATTTTTTCTATAGTACATGAATGTCTCTTTGTTTTTTTGCTGTAATTAATGCCAGCCAAAAGCAAATTCCCGTGATAATCCTTTAAAGCATCGACGTACTGTCTATGATAGTACAAATGAGATTGAAGGAGTCAGCACTCATACACTATAGCCAATTAGCTCATATGGATGTAAAACTTCAGCGCAAAAGAGCCAAAATAAAAAATGAAGCATGTGCATAGTGTGGTATTCTACTTTGTAATTACAGTCTTGCAATTATATTCTGTACGCTCTGCGCATCCTCTATCAAAGAAATCGCAAAGCATTTCTTACCAGCGTCCTTTATCGACGCACCGATATGATAACCGATGGTATGGTCCAAAATCAGGAAACGGTCATGGAAGTTGCTTGTATATTTTACTTGCAGCGAGTAATACTGCTTGTTGAATGAATTGATATCCAATTTTGTCAATGCGTTTCCGCTTTTGCCGGTAAAAATTTCAACGGCAACATTCGGCTGCTTCTTGGAAATCAGATCCAGTGTCTTGGTGTCCACATAACCATCAATTAGGATAATGTCGGTATTGGCCTTTTGAATCAGTCTGGAAATCAAGCTGAACGCATCATAAATTTGTCCATCAAAGAAGACTTTCTGTTCAGATTCCGCATGATCGGAGATGTATTCAAATATCTGGTCAAGCTTTTCATCAGTTTTCTTTTCATATTCAAGTTGGCGAAGCTCAACATTACTTATACGTTCAAACATCAAAGCATTGTTGGCGATAAAGCGACGCATTTCTCTAAATGCACGCATAATGAAAACTGATTGTTTTTCGGCAACCTCACCCCGTAGCACGGTACTTAGCATATATATTCCCTGTTCGGTAAAGGCAAATGGAGGTTTACGACGGCCACCAGATTGTCCTGCAAAGAAATTATCATCTCGTGAAGTCACAATTTGTGACTTCACCAATTCTACTTCATCTAAAGAAAGCTGGAACATAAAGTCATCGGGAAATCGGTTGATATTTCTTTTTACCTGCTGATTTAGAACCTTTACTTCATATCCATAAATCTTTGCAAGATCAAAGTCAAGCATTACCTGCTGCCCACGGATTGTATAGATCATTTGCTGAATGGTCGCAGTCGTCACCTCAACAGGGAGAGCAGAATCTGCAGTTATTATTTCGGCGGCTTTAGAATCTGGCACTGGGATCACCTCTGAAAAGAATAATTAAATCAAGGAAATTTCGTGAAGTCACAATTTGTGACTTCACGAAAAGTATAGCAATTAAAGCCATAAATCCAATAGTAAGGCTTTCCCAAAAGCCTTTTGTTCCGGGATTTAGATAGATGCCTATTTTGAATCCTCATGTTTCAGGTTCACTGTCTGCTGATTAACTGACTATATATAGTATATGCTTTTTCTCCAAAGCATGAAAATATTACGTCCATTGTATAGCCGTTATTTTCATCAAGCCAGGACTTAACTGTTTTGTATGCAATTTCTGCTGCATCTTCAAAAGGATATCCATAGACTCCTGTTGAAATTGCGGGAAATGCAATTGAGTGGAGATCATTTTCTTTTGCAAGTTCCAATGAATTTCTGTAGCAATCTGCCAGCTTTTCCGCATCCTGTGCTTTTCCCCTGTATACAGGACCCACAGTATGAATAACATGCTTAGCCGGTAGCTTATAACCTTTTGTTATCTTGGCCTCACCTGTTTGACATCCATTGAGCGTTCTGCATTCATCGAGAAGTTCTTTTCCGGCTGCCCTATGAATAGCTCCGTCAACACCTCCGCCACCAAGCAAAGACTTATTTGCCGCATTTACTATCGCATCTACCTTAAGTTTTGTAATGTCACCCTTATCAAGTGTTATCATGCTTCTTCCCCATTCTTTTTAAATACAAAAATCTTTGCAAATACATAATTTAAAATAATGACAACTATTGAAGCTATTACATATTTTGATACATACTGATTTATTTTAAGAAGATTTACACATACGAGCATAATAACTTCCTCTATTGCCAACGTGCTGAGTCTCGATACAACAAATCCTACAAATTCCTTGAACATTTCTTTTCCCTTAGTATGGGAGTGAAAAACCCACCAGCGGTTCAGCGGATATGAAACAAATACACCGGCAGTCCAGTTAAGTATGGTATTTATTGTAAGAAGTATGGGGTTATTTGAGTCAAGCACGAATGATAAGAGTGCAAATACCGACCATGCCACGACAGTGGTTATGACTCCTACTATTATATAAACCGCAGCCTCCTGAAACTTTGCAAACAGCTCAATTACAAAATTACTTTTCTCATTTTCATCATATACAAGTATACCGTATGAAAAATAGCTCCAAATGGCAATTGCCAGCAACGGAAGAATACTTAAATTGGCAATTATAATTACGCATGCAGCAACAAGCAAAAAAACAAAAGCATAAATTATGCTGAATTTTTTTGCTGTTGTTTTATCAATAGGAGACTGCTTTACACCAAACCTCCATATAATAGCAGGTGATGCATATACTCCTGCAAATGCCGCAATCTCAAATAAAACAACCAGAATATTCAGTATCTGACTATCAAAAAAAGTTCTTCCTATTATCATAGTAGCTCCAAATTATTTAGTGTTTAAAAAAGTGCTCTTTCTCTTGGGCGCTTCAGTTTTTGAGGAAATAATATATCTCGGTCTGCCCTTAACCTCTTCATAAACGGATCCGACATAGTAAGCTATTATTCCTACTGAAATCATTACCAGCGAAAATCCGAACATCATAAGGATTATAACTGTTGTAAAGCCCTCGGTTGCAACACCTGCTATTTTCTGTATAAGCGTTATTATCGAGAAAATAAAGGATATTGCCAGCATCACCACTCCAAGAATTGGGATCAGGTCAAGAGGCGCAGATGAAAAAGATGTTATATTGGTAATTGCATACTTTATAAGTGACTTTGTCGACCACTTGCTCTCCCCTGCCTGTCTCGGTCTCACACTGTAAGTCACACTTGTTTTCTTATATCCTGCCCAGTAGCTCAGCGCTCTGAAAAACACTTTTCTCTCCGGCATATTGTTGAGTGTGTCAACTACTTTCCTGTCAAGCAGTTTGAAATCCGATGCATTTTCCATATCAAGGCCGGTTGCCTTGGAAATAATGGAATAGAAGGTATTGGCAGCAAATTTATGTGCGGAAGTTTCTTCGCCCCTGTCATCCTTTATTCCTTCAACTACCTCAAACCCCTGTTCCCAGAGTCTGTACATCTCAACTATTTTCTCAGGCGGATGCTGAAGATCGCAGTCAAGCACTACGCAGCAGTCTCCCTCACAGTTTTCAAGTCCTGCAAACATTGCGGCTTCCTTTCCGAAATTTCTCGAAAAATGAAGACCTCTTATTTGTGGCATAGAAGCTGCTGTAAGTTCTATTTTCTCCCAGGTTTTGTCTTTTGACCCATCGTCAATGAATATAATTTCATGTTCTATCTGCTCATCTGTTAAAATTTTAGATATTGTAACAGCGGCAGTTTCTATCATTTTTTCTTCATTGAATGCAGGTAATATTACACTAAGCATAAATTAATCTCCCATGACCTAATTTAATACATATACGACGGATAAATTGTTATCCAGCAGTTTTTCATAATTTTCATATTTTGTCGACTGCATTATTTCACTAAGTACTTCGTCTTCATCAAACCCCGATGACCATTCCTCATTATTGTCTATAAATACGACAATATTTTCTGCATCCCCTGCATATTCTGCAAGTTTTTCAGATGACGGATCTGTTACTGTGAAATATTCATCAAAACTTAAAAGCTCATAGTAGTCCCATGTCATCGCTGCAAACTTGTTATCCGTGACATATACGCAGGGACAATCTGAATAAATAGAGAGCACTTCATTTTTCTCAATGGCTGTCGGCTGTATATAGTCTGTATTGCAGCCTGTATTTGAAAGAGAAAGTGCTGCAATGCATATAAGAGAGGCATAATATATATTCAGATGACTTAACAGCCATGCAACAAATATAATAAATACCGGCATTATATTATAAATGTATCTTTCTTCTTTTACTGCAGCCATAAGTGCTATTAAAACCCACGTAGCAACTGCCGGAAGGACTATAACAATAACTTCTTCATTTATTTCAAGTCTCTTTGTTAAAAGCAAAAATACAAAAGCAATCAACCCTATAATAACTGCAGCTTTTATACCATGTGTCACAAAATGCGCATATTTAATGAGTCGTTCTGCCCACTGCCCTATATCCAGAAAGTTTTCAAGAGCTGTGCCGCCGGAGACCACCTGCCCGTTTCCGACAAATATATGTTTAATACATGCCGGGAATACCGCAACCATTAAAGCTACAGCACCAAGCGCCATAACAGCAAACTTCCACATTGTGCCGTAATCCTTTTTCACTATAAAATAAATTATAAGTGATATGCAGATAAAGCACGCATAGAAAACGAAATAATACTGTGTCATCATACCTGCAAAAATTGCAACAGCGAGAAAAACAGAGTATTTAATTTCTCTTTTTCGCATCAGTTTAACAGCAAAATATATAAGTGCAAGCGTAAGGAATGTAAGAAGGCAGTACATGCGTATATATATCGCTGTGGATATTCCTGCATATGAAACACCATAAAGAATAAGTGCAGAGTATGTTGCAAACTTATCCTTAAAAAGTTCATTGCAGATAAGTGCAAGCATCAAAAGGGTTCCAAGGTATATGAAATAATCGAGTATAAGTCCCGTCCACTTGCTGAAGTTATTTCCGGATATTCCTGATGCAATATTGAATATCCAGTAATACAGCGGAGGATGAACATCAGCTTCCTGATTTAAATAAACAGATTCAAAGTCAAAACCTTCACCATCGTCTACCGTAACATAACTTATAAGCTCTTCATTCGTTATTACCTTATCTTCAAAATCTCCGCCCGCAACATCTTTAAGGTACGGAGCATAATGGCTGTTTGAAAGGCCATATGTGTAAATTTCATCTATATAATAACCGCATTTTGCATGTCCGTAATGGAAAAATACGGCCGTGACCATAAGAAATATAAGAAAATATATACCATATTTTTCAATACATTTTTTCATGAGTTATGGAAATTTAGTACCTTTCATGTTAGTATAAAACAAGAATTCATATAGGAGGTGCTTTTATGAAAAAAGCTACAGCTTATATTAATTCCTTTCGGGGGAACCTTTATTAACATCCCCCTTTATATATAAGCCCGGGTTTATCCCGGGTATTTATTTAATAAGCTGATTAATTGACCTGCGTCACAATTAAATGTTATACTTAAAAAAATATCCGCACAGTAATACACTATATATTATAGTATAGTCATAGCGTAAAAGTCAAAAATTTATGTGAACATTGGAGGATGCATTGAAAGAAACTCCGTCAGTTGATTTGTGGCTCAAAGATGCCAAAAATGATGAAAGCAGCGCAAAATGCGGTATGTACCTTGTGCACAATGGAACTGTCAGGATTGACACCAAAGCGAAGGTACGCATGAATGAAAATGATAATCGCCAAGTAATTGCAATGGACTTTTCATACGACGAGGACAAGGTCAATGCATTAATTGCGAAAACTTACCTTATGCCCGGCATATACTATGTACGCGTCTGGTTAAACGAAGGTATTTTAAATTGCGGCGATGATATAATGCTTATACTAATAGGTGGAGACATCCGTCCGCATGTTGTAGATGCACTTCAGTTCCTTGTAGGAGAAATTAAAGATAACTGCGTAAAAGAAACAGAGCTTTTTGAGGAGGGATAACTTTGGCACATTTTATAAGTGAAAAATGCATAGGCTGCACCATGTGCACGCGTTCATGTCCTGTTGGTGCAATCAGCGGTAAGCTTAAAGAGCGTCAGGTCATCAAAGCCGAGGCATGCATTGACTGCAATGCATGCGGAATCGTCTGTAATAATGGTGCCGTAATTGACGAAAACGGCAATGTCTGCAAAGCAGTTCCAATAAATGAAAGACTTATCCCGCATATTGATACAGACAAATGCTGCGGCTGCGAACTTTGTATTGAAAACTGCGTAAAGGATGCGCTCGGTCTAAGTAAGCCTAATTTCAAGGGAGATACCAAAATCATATCCGTTTTGTCAAAAGCAAATGCATGTACTGGCTGCAGCCAGTGTATGCGTGTATGCCCGCAGAAGGCAATTACCATGGTCAGGAGGAATTCATAATGTCCAAATACAAAGGATACATGGGTAAAATAATCAAAATAGATTTAACTTCTCAGACTGTTGAAGATTATCCCTGGTCTGATGAGTACAGGCGTAAATATATAGGCGGTAAAGCTGTCGCTTCAAGAATCATGTATGATACTTTCAAAGGAGATGAAGATCCTCTTGGTCCTGAAAATATTATCGTAGTCTCTACAGGTCCTGTTACAGGTCTCGGCGGTCCGTCTTCCAACAGGTTTGATGTCTCGGCACTGTCTCCGCAGACCGGAATCACAACATCTTCAAATTGTGGCGGAAATTTCGGCTACTACTTAAAACGCGCCGGATATGACGCCGTTATAGTAGCAGGTAAGAGTGAAAAGCCCATATGGGTTGAAATAAATGATGATGAAATAACATTTCATGATGCATCATCCCTTTGGGGTATGAAAGCATGCGATGCTCAAACGGCCCTTAAAAAAGAAATTAAATCTCAATTTGGTTTTGACAAGCACTGCGGAATTGCAACCATAGGACCGGCAGGAGAAAATCTCGTTCGCTACTCGGCAGTTATTTCAGGAGAGCGTGCAGCAGGCAGAGCCGGAACCGGAGCAGTATTCGGATCTAAGAACTTAAAAGCTCTTGTATCAATGGGCAGTCATCAGTTTAGTGCATATAATCAGAAAAAGCTTGATAAGCATCATGAAAAATGGACTAAATATTTAACTTCACATCCAATAACAGGCGGAAATCTTCCGAGATACGGAACTGCATCTCTTTTAACCCCTATGCAGCAAAATGGTCAGCTTGGCACTAAGAACTTCAGCCGCGGCACATATGAAGATTACAATATGGTCAACGACGTTGCTCTCGATGAGGACAACATTGAAAACTTCGGCTGTCTGAGCTGCCCGATACGCTGTTCAAGAAAGGTGAAAATCGAATCCGGTACAACAAAAGGACCTGAGCTTGAAACCCTTGGTCTTCTGGGCCCGAACATATTAAATAATAATGTTCACATGATAAGTGAGTGGAACAAGCTTCTTGATGACTTCGGCATGGACACAATTTCTGCAGCTCAGACCCTTGCCTGGGCAATGGAAGCTCATGAAAGAGGTATCTGGGATTCAGGTCTTGAGTACGGAAAGATTGATAACATCTCAGGTATTATTGAAGATATAGCCTACAGGCGCGGTGTCGGCAACGATTTGGCTGAAGGCACAAAACGTCTGAGCGAAAAATACGGCGGCACAGAGTTTGCAATGCAGGTAAAAGGTCTTGAAGTATCTGCATATCAGCCGAAAAACAGCGTAGGTCAGGGTCTTGGCTATGCTGTTTCAAACCGCGGCGGATGTCATCTTAACGGCGGTTATCTTATATCCATGGAAGGTCTCGGACTCCACATTGATCCTCATACTCCAAAAGCAAAAGCAGATCTCTGCATGTTTATGCAGGATCTCATGGAATCCATATCCACCCAGGGGCAGTGCCTTTTCACATCATTTGCAGTATTCCCGGGATTTCTTGTATCAAAACCGAACAGTCTAATAAGCAAAATGGTAAATTCCGTAGTTCCGCATGTTGGCTGGGCGGTAAGAGTGCTTAATAAAGTACCTGAAATTGCATGTTTCCATCTTGGACTTATCCCCCACTCAAAAGAACTTGCACTTGTAACCGGAATCCCGATGACTCTCGGTATATACCTTAGAAACGGTGAGCGCAGCTATAATCTTGAACGTGCTCTAAATGCAAAGTTTGGAGTATCTGCAGAAAATGACAAACTACCCAAGGAACTTCGGGAAGGTATTCCAATAGACAAAATGAAAAAGACTTATTACAAAGCCCGCGGATGGGGCAGTAACGGTCTTCCATCAGATAAGAAATTAAAATCTCTGGGTATCAAAATATAAGTTTATATAATTTAAATTCCCTGCATCGCGCAACTGCGGTGCGGGGAATTTTAAATTTCTACCTTCAGCTGAGCAATTGCGAAAAGCTCTCACCCTCACCGCATAATGTGCTCCGAGCAAGGGGCAGGTAGATGCATAGAGTGCCGTACACATCATCCCTTAAATTTAAGCTATTCGGAAACAGTTGATGCGCTGTCATCAATCCTGCAGTTGCTATTTGCTGCATGATAATGATAGCGCATTAAATTTCCAGATATTATACACAAGCTGTCCGACGCTTAAATTTTTGGGGTCAGGACTTAACACTTACGATTATTTAAGCGGATCGCATTAGTTGTTAACTGATGCGATCCGCTCTTTGTTGCTGTTATTGTATTTTGCTTTCCCCGCAGGGAGAGGGCTTTCGCCCTCCCCTTTAGGGTTTGTTTTGAATCACATTAAGCGGCAAGCTCTTTCCAGGTGTCGTTAAGGCACTTAAGATAGTAGTCATACACGTTTGTGTAATTCAGAACAGTTGCAAAATTGTTTGCACTGAGACCGAGTTCATTCAAAGCCTCTTCTGTCACGATTGCGATATTGGAATCGTCATCAACGTCAAGACCGTTGACTTCGAATACCGCGTAGCCGTTACGGATGAAGCCCTTGAGGACCTCGACCTTACCGTCTCTGCTGTAGATTCCGTAGACAACTTCACTGTCTTCCGTATCCTCGACCCTGAACATCAGGATTGCAGAATCTTTGTACAGCTTTCCACTCGGGAGTTCGATCCGTACATTGTATCCTGTCAGGAATCCGTTTGTCTTCATAGCCTTTGTGAGAATCTCGGCTTCGGAGCTGTTCTCTGCAGGTTTGAGAGCAGAAACAATGAGTTTGGAATTAACCGTGAAGTAACCAAGAGCACCGGCCTCTGCATTGACATCTGCAGACTTGATGAAGTTCATACCTGTACCACCTGTAATAACGGATACATTGGTCAATCCGTAAACAGATCTTACGCTGAACTTACCGGGTACCTTGAAGCCTTCAAACGGTGTGCCGACGTTGCCTAGCGCATTAATCTCGACCGGGTTACCGTTTAGAATATTGCTGGAACCGGGAACCAGGTTACCGATAGCGGTAATGGAAATGCCATTAGGTCCGCTGACGGAGATATGGGAATTGGGATTGATGCTGTGGAGATTTGCGCTGCTGCCGGATACGTTGAGATTGTCCGCATTGACTGTGATGGCACCGTCCTTCTTGGTGATGTCAACAGGAGTCCTGATCTTCGTACCTTCTGCGTATTCGTCTTTAGCTTCGGAGCTGTCATTGGCTTTTCCGACTTCGCCGTTGGCCTTGAGGCTGAGAGTTTTAGCTTTAAGAACAGCATCTTTACTCTGGCTCACGCCACCGTTGAAGGTCAGATTTGCCGCATTGTTGACGGTCAATTTACCAAGTTCGGTGTTGCCGGTGTTGGAATTGTTGACGTTCATGTTGTCAGCCGTTCCGCTAAGTCCGGTTGCATCGATATTCAGTACCTTCTCGCCGCCGACATTGTGGGTACCGTCGCTCTCAGCACCGCTGATGGCGTTGAGTGCAACGTCTGTGCCGCTGATCATAGTTCCGTTGCCTTCGGCAACATTCTTGATTTCACCAATTGTGGTGAGGGATACGCTGTTTGTACCGAGTGCTTTAGCAACCTTCAGATCCTTCGTGGAGGTGAGACCAATCTGTCCGCCGTCTTCGACAGCTTCATTGGTGCCGGCCTTCAGATCGATGGTTCCGCCCACTTCAATACCGAGTGCGTTGTCCGCTTCGCCGAAGTCTCCGCCTGCGTTGATAACGGCATTGCCGTTAACCTTCAGATTGGAGTTCTCAGCTGTGTTACGGTTATTGCGTTCGGTAGTTTTGAAGTTTGGAGCAGCTTCTGCACGGGTATCGCTCTGTTTGTCACTGAGTCCGGATGTCTTGGTGTTCTGCTCGGTCTTGGCGTCGGAAACAGCCTTCTGAGTTTCTGTAGCCTTATCTGCCAGAGCTTTGATAGCTGCATCGTTCTTAGCCTGAGCGGCTTCAACTTCCTCAAGTGCTGTGCGTGCTTCGGAATATGCATACATTGTTGTGTAGACATCTTCCAGTAGCGTAAGAACATTCTCCGCAGTTACCTTGGAGTCTTCCTTGAAGCGTTCTTTCAGCTGCTCTGCATAAACACCGAG
>R06__coassemble_331_pt1 | contig 17960 bp, 15 predicted proteins | sample R06__metabat2_high_PE_044 | metagenome-assembled genome bin R06
ACTTTCGCTTTACCTTCTTTTAGAAGATGTCTGACTTTACCATGCCTATTAGTAGGCATAAGCGGTTGTCCGTTTTTATTAAGTACATATACCATAATAGGCACTCCCTTCTGTGAATTTAATCACTAATTCAGAGGTTAAACCTCTGTTGAATACCTTCGCCAATGTTATCCTACAGTTTTAAATACTTGCAACACTGTTCCTACCCAACAGAACTGTTTAATCACAAGCCGCAGAGCTACAGATTAGGTATTACGTCCGTAGGTGCCTATATATTTGTAGGTAACGTAGTTCTCAAAGAACTTAGGCTAGTCAACATCAGACTTGTATATTGCTAGATAATAGCTCTCTTACAAGCCCGCGACTTAAGTCGTGGGTTATTGACGAAAACACTCCTTATCAATAAACTTCAACATTTACTATGTATAAAGGAGCAATGCTCTCAACAAAGTCACGGATTATTCTGACTGCATTGCTGTCAGCGCGGTCCAGAATTCCCTTTTCAAGGGCTTTGGAACGTGCACTGTTTTCAAGCTCAATAAGAGAATCATTAAAATCGTCAACAGTCATAGGATTAAAAATGCTTTGGCTTTCATCAATCAGTACGAAACTTTCAGGATCTATGTCTGTGCTCCGGATTGAAGCTTTAGGAATGTAAACAGTAATGGTATTTAACGTGTCATCCTTTTCAACCTTTGCATCGGAAAGATCGGTTCCGGCACTTACTACACCATCATAGCTTACGACATAGCTGGATTTTGTTCCGGGAAGACTTAAGGAACCGAAAAGCTTTTTACTTGATGAACTGCTAAGAATATCTGTGAACATATACTCACCTGTTATTAAAACTCCCATGTCGCAAAGCTCATCCTGTATGGTTTCGGTGGAGATGATTGTTTTTTCATTTATAAATGAAAAATTGCTGTTTGAATCTATAGTTATGTGCTCGCTTGTAGGAATTGGAGTCGGCACAACTTCTTTTACGTTCTGCCTTGTCGACATCCAAAAGACAAGCAGTCCCGCTATCGAAAGAAGAAGTATGCTGCAGAGAATTAAGCATATAATTTTTCCGTTCCTGATATGAAACACCTCCCCGAATTAAAATCGGTTTTTAAATAAAATACGATATGATTTCCATGCCCAATATAATAGTATAATTTTAAGGGCAAAAGTTTGTAAACGCAGTTTTAATAATTTTGGCTGTTTTCTAAAATATCTTGATGAAAATGCGTTTTTCATATAAAATCCTAAGGTAATCAAAAACACGGAGAAAACAATGGGTAAAAACGAAAATAATAACGGAAGACGTCCATATTACAGAAAAAGAAATTCGTATAAAGGTCCGAAGGTGCAGGAAAAAGTTGAAAAAGCACCTCATCCGCAGTTTGCAACGGTGGCCCAGCTGGAAAAAGCTTTGGAAGAAAACTTGAGTGAGAAAAACCTTGTCAGGTCCATAGCCATTGCATGGAATAAGTACGCATGGTACGATGAAAATGAAGAGAAATGCGCATCTGATGAGATTAAATATGCGGATGCATGTATTAATACGGACATATGGTGTGAATGCTATTACAGACTCATTGAAAAGCTTAAATCTTTTCTTGGGATTGATTCCGATACGGTATTTGCGCTTCCGGAGCTTACAGTGTATATGAATAAATTTGGGTTTGAAGACACAGAAGGTCTCTGGACAATGGCGGATAAAAAGCAGAAAAAAACGACAGATGACAATCAAAAGACTGCATCGGAAGAAAAACAGAATAAAAGGACATAAAAAAGCAGTATGGGTAACCCATGCTGCTTTTTAAAAAATATAGGTTAAGGAACAGTGTGACGGTAGGAAGTGTTCTGCCACTTGCCACCGCATGCCCGGTGCATTTCCTCAGTGAGATGGTCCCACCTGAGCACATCACGGCTGTCGGGGAAAAATTCAATAAATTTCCCATCAAGGAAGGTATAAAAGCGTGTGATATCCGTACACATTCCAAAAGTCGGTACCGATTGCGGGCTTAGCGTGAAGGTACTCTTCTCTCCTTTTATAATGCCGTCAAAATGCAGTCCGTTTCTGTCAAGCGTAAGCATGCCGTCGCCGCAAATAACTGATGTGTTGTCACCTTTAAGAAGAGTGTAATCGGGGAGAAGTCCGACTTTGACATGCTCTGAATATGAAAAGTCTTCTGTACGTACATCGCTTGCGGCTTTTTCACGTTCCATTATTGTCCAGTCGGTAACAAGAGGAGGACAGATTGAAGTTTCATCTTTTGGATAGATGTTATAACATTCGTCAATAACTACAGTGTTTCCACAGCTGAGACATTTCATTTCGTTCCCGGAGCATTCCATATTATGCATTTCACCGCATTTTGGACACATATATAAAAGAGTATCCAAATCCTTTGCCATTTCGCCGCGACCATTGAAATGGTACTGTTTTTCCTTGTTCCAGATGTAGTCATCGTGAGCAAGAAGACGGTTCATCGTATCTTCTATTTCAGATTCTGTCATGGAACTGAGGTCGGATGCATCAAACATCTTGTTCACCGAAACCTCGACCTTGCCGCTTCGCTGATCAAGACAGTGCTTGGTATAGGTGAGATACCCACCGGAGATTTTGGTGTAGTAGACATTCACGCCGAGCTTTTTGAGAAGTTTAGCACCTCCCGGTATAACAGGTTGAGCCATGCCTGTAATAGAACTCATGCCCTCCGGCATAATGCAGATGCAACCACCTTCATTGATTCTGTGCATAATCTGTTTTACGCAGTATATGTCATTGGTGAAATTCTTCTTTGGAATTGCCTGCATTATATTGAGAACTATATTAAGAGGAAAACGCATAAATTCATTATAGCCGACAACGTAATTGAGTCGGCGAGGAAGACAGACAGGTGCTGTGAAAAGATAGTCGCATCTTGACGCATGGTTACTAATAAGCACAAAAGGTCCTTCGTCTTTTGAAGGATATGCATTATATGTAAAGCTTGTATGAATTATCATGTTCCATATTTTTATAACCAGCATGAGAATCCAGTAAAGCAGAAAACCCGGCTTCCGGATTTTCCTTGAATGAAGTTTTTCTTCGAGCGTAGGCTTTGTGTTCATGTTGCCTCCCCATATAGGATAAATATACATTGCAGAACAATTCTATATGAATTGTTCCTTAACCGCAATGAAAAATTCTTAAATATAGAATATAGAAAGCTAAAGATATGGTATAATCTAAATATGCTCGAGAGGGGAAAAATAAAATGACTGACATTAAATTAAAAGTATCGCTGGGAGACTTCCCACAGAAAATTCATATAAAAACAGATGATGAGTCAAAGCCTGTTCTGCTTTTTCTTCATGGAGGACCGGGAATATGCAATCGTCACACGATAATGCAGGACCATTCGGACCTGCTTGATACTTTTACAATTGCCACATGGGACCAGCGCGGATCCGGAGGATCGTATAGTGGAGTTGATAAAAACACACTTACCATTGAAAGGCTTACCGATGATGCGGCGGAACTTGTAGAGTGGCTTTGCAGATGCTTTAAGAAAGATAAAATATTCATAATCGGTGGCAGCTGGGGAAGTGAACTCGGCATATGGCTTTCAAAAAGATATCCTGAACATATTGCAGCATTTGTCGGCTTTGGACAGGTAGTAAATATAGAAATTAATGAACAGCTAAGCTGGGAATATTCCATGGAAGAGGCAAAAAAAGCCGGAGATACAAAAGCTGTAAAAACTCTTGAAGAAGTTGGCCCTCCGGTGATGGGATGCTATAAAGGCGGCAATTATGACGGGATGATGAAGCAGCGAAATATTATGATGAAATACGGCGGTTATTCGAAAAGTGAGAAAAAACGCAGTTATTTTGATGCGCTTATAAAACCAATGCTTCTCTCAGGAGAATATACAATAGGTGATCTTATCGGACTTATAAAAGGACACAAAATGGTGCTGGATAAGATGTGGACGGAAATAGGGAAAACGGACTTTAATAAAACATGCACGGAATTTAAGGTGCCGATATATATCTTGGACGGAAGACTTGATATGAACACACCATCAGAACTTGTTCAGGACTGGTATGATAAAATTCAAGCACCGGATAAAGACCTTGTATGGTTTGAAAATTCCGGTCATAATCCGATGGGAGACGAGGGAGAGAAATTCAAAACCATATTAAGGGAAAAACTCCTTGCTGTTAAGGGAATAGAAGACTGCGTGATTTAAGCGGAAAAGGAGGAACAACTTATGAGAAAAATAAGCATATTGTTGCTTGCACTGATATTGTCGCTTGGTTTTACGGGGTGTGCAATAAAAAGCACACAGGAGGAAACGGAAAAGATAAAAGCGGAAACAGCTTCCAATGAATCAATTCTTAATTTTATCCCTGATGACGAAGGATGTCGAAAACTAATTGAGGACATGGAAAAAGGAGAAATACCTATTTCATGTGACGTGCTTTATGACCAGATGGGTTCCAGACCTTCTGTACTTGTGGAGGACGAAAATACCATAATACAGCTTTATAATCTTTTTTCACAAATACATGTCGGCGAAAAGACAAATGAATCTGTAACTGATTGCTATCATTATGTTTTGTTTGAATTGCAGGATGAAACAAAGGTCGGATTTTCATTTGAAAATGATATATGGATCTACGGAAATGATGACGAGAGAGTTGAAGTTTTAGACGCAGAACCATTCTGGAAAATGGTGAGATCTTTGCAGGATGCGGAATGATCGAAGAAAGGGAGAAGACGTTTATGGAAATAGCAATAATATACGATTCCAAAACTAATACGACTGAAAAATGTGCACGGTATATAGCTGAAGGGATCAGAGAAAACAATATAGAGGCATATACCTATCATATCAAAGATATAGATGCAGATACCGTTAAGCAGTCTGATGCCGTGATTATAGGGTCTCCAACTTACTGCGCAAACGTAACATCGGATATGGTGACATTTCTTCAATCATCGGCTCCGAAACTCTGTCTTGCAGGGAAACTTGGTGGCGCATTTGCAACTGAGCAGTATATCCACGGAGGAGGAGAAAAAGTAATAGAGACGATACTCGCTTATGAGATGGTATTTGGTATGATGACATATTCAGGAGGCGGCTCATGCGGGAAACCTGTAATTCACCTCGGGCCTGTCGGAATGAGTCAGAATGTAGAAGATTTCAGAGAACTGTTTTTGACATATGGTGACAGATTTGCAAAGCAACTTTTAAAAATGACCGAGAAGTAATTTGAATGTGACAGAGGCTGGGAGGAGAAAACGGTGAAAAAGGCGTTGAAGACAGTAGGAATTATATTCCTGGCGGTAGTTCTTATTTTGGGCGCATATGTAGCATATGTAATGCTGTCCTATTACAGAATAGGCGATACAGCACTTGATGTTACAGCAACTGTATCGGACGACACAATAAAGACTCGGCAGGAATATAGTGTTATGTCGTATAATATAGGATTTGGTGCATATCAGCAGGACTTCACCTGCGTGCTAGATCACGCCTATGTTAAAGATGATAATGGAGATTGGAAGCTTGTATCCGGTAAAAATCTAAAAGCGTTTTCATATGAAGACGCTATGAGAAATACTGTCGGTGCAGCAGATACTGTTGCAAAATACGACCCGGATTTTGCTTTGATTCAGGAGGCTGATATAAAGTCAGACAGATGCAGGGGAATAGACCAGACTAAGATCTTTGCTGAAAAGCTACAAAATCGCAGCACGTCATATTGTCTTAATTTCCATACACCTTTCCTCTGCTATCCGTTAAACGATATGATGGGTAAAGCTCAGAGCGGACTTCTTACCATGAGCAGGTTCAATATTGCGTCCGCCGCTCGGCATGAGTTTACTATTACCGATAACAAGATAAGCAGATTGTTTGATCTTGACCGCTGCTTTTCAGCTAACTATATTAATGTGGATAACGGCAAACAACTGGTTGTTGTAAATCTTCATATGAGTGCATATGACGAAGGTGGTATTATAAGGGGAAAACAGAGAGAAGAACTCTATAGTTTTTTCGAATCTGAATATGAAAAGGGTAATTATATAATTGCGGGTGGCGATTTCAATCATGATATGCTGACGAACAACCCAGATTATCCGGAATATACGACCGAAAACGTTTCGTTTGAAGGGCAATTCACTGAGAAAATGCCGGATAATGTTGTGTTTTTCTTTGATGATAGCAAGAATGCAGGTCTGCCTGATGCATTTCGTGTTGCAGCTGCGGATAATTCAACTACATGCAGACCTGCAGCCATTACATGGCAACCAGGATTTTCTTACATACGCGTAATGGACGCATTTATCGTAAGTGACAATGTGGAAGTTGAAGAAATAGAAAATATAGTTACATCTACGTCACAGCTTGAGGGGTATGCCTACAGCGACCATGAGCCGGTGTATATGAAATTCGTTTTAAAATAAGTCTGTTGGAAATAAGTAGACTTCGGGTTTATAATAATTACAAAAAATCTACCAACAAGAAAGGAAAGAAAAATTATGAGCAAATTTGATGCTGTTGTAATAGGCTCCGGAACCGGCGGAATGTCGGCTGCATTGAGCCTCGCAACAGCCGGGAAAAAAGTACTGCTGCTAGAACAGCACAATCTGCCGGGAGGCTGCGCATCAAGCTTTATAAGAGGAAGATTTGAATTTGATGCATCTTTGCATGAGTTTTGCTCCATAGGATATCCTGGAAACTGGGCCTTGACGGGAAAGTTGCTTATGGAAAAGTACAAACTTAATGTCAATTGGCTGCTAGTTCCTGACCTCTACAGGTGCGTCGGAACAACAAGGTCTGGCAAACATTTTGACCTTCGTCTTCCCTGCGGTAAGGAAAACGTTATAAATGCAATCGCAGAGGCAGTACCGGGTTCAAGAGAACCGATGGTAAAATTTTTCGAGCTGGCAGAAGAGTGCAATGCAGCATACAATTATTTCAATGACCATCTCTTTGATGGTCTGGATAAAGATGGGTTTACCTATGTCGATGAGTCCCTCTTTATGAAGAAGTATCCTAACTTCTTAAAGGCTGCTGAGTATCCGTTCAATACTGTACTTAGAAAGATAGGAATGCCGGAAGATGCAATAGACATACTCAATGTCTATTGGACGTATATCGGTACTGACTATGAGCGTCTCAGCTTTGTACATCAGGCTTGGATGGTTCTTATGTACACAGAATATCATCCGGCAATCTGCCAGTACAATGCACATGGTCTCACAATGGCAGCTGTCGAAAGACTGCGTGAACTTGGAGGAGAACTTTGGCTCAATACCAAAGCACTAAAGGTTGTTGCAGATGAAAATGGCAAGATACAGGGTGTTGAGACAACTGCGGGCTTTGTTGAGACAAATTATGTTATAGCAAATATGAATCCTCAGGATGCTTATAACAAACTGCTTGATGAGCATATCAAGGTTCCGGAGCGTGAAGTTAAGAGAGCAAGCATTGAAAAACACGGTGTCCGTTTCTTTAACGCATATGTTGCATGCAACAAATCCCCTGAAGAACTTGGAATAAAGGATTACACGATATTTATGCCGGGTGATCTTGATACAGAGAAAAACTATGCATACTCCAAAGACTATGATATTAACACTCACAGTGTCGTTGTTATCTACAACCTTGTAAATCCGGAGGCATCCCCGAAGGGAACAACAATAATGACATTCACCATTACATATACCGAAGATGTCTGGGGAGATTTTTCACAGCGTGAATATGTTTCAAAGAAACAGCAACTCTTTAAAAAGGTAATGGACAACTTTGAAAAAGATACAGGCATAATAATTCATGACTGCATTGAAGAAATCGAGATGGCATCACCCTGGACATTCTGCAACTTCCTTGGTACTCCTCAGGGAACTGTTTATGGTTATGAATGCTCGGAATGGGATACAATGGTATCAAGACTTATGTCTATGAAGAAGGACCAGCCTATACACGGATTCAAGACCTGCGGCGCATCCGGTGCACGCGGAGATGGATACAACCAGACATACCTCAATGGTGACGATATGGCACAGCTACTCTTGATGGATATGGCAGAAGATGAAAAGGAGGGCAAATAAGATGGCTTTGAAAGTACATATTAAACCGATAGGTCTTCTTGACATGCTCTACTTCAAAGGCAAGAAGAACAAACGTGAAAAAATAATTCAGAATACAGAGGTTAAACCTCTTACTGTCAATTACAACTCCAACCTTAAGGCAATGGAGAGACACCCCGGAAATCAGGAATTCGTAATTGAAGAAATTATAGACCGCGGTGGAAATGGAGACGTCAAGTCATATGTCCTCAAAAAGAAGGACGGAACAAACCCCGCATTTTTCAGAGCAGGACAGTTTATGGTGCTACGCCAAATGATAGATGGAAAGCTTATCTGCAGACCGGTAACACTTTCATGCGGCCCTGCGATGACACTTGAAGGAAAATGCATGGTAACGGTCAAGAGAGTTGAACCGGACGGATTTCTTTCAGGTTATATTCATGACAACTGGAAAGTTGGAGACACAGTTGAAACATCCGGCCCTCAGGGAACTTTCTATTACGAGGGTTTGAGAGATGCAGGAAAAGTCATAGCAGTTGCCGGAGGCAGTGGAATTACTCCGATATTTGCAATGGCAAATGCAATTGCGGATGGTGATGAAGATTTTGAGCTCGTTATTCTGTATGGTTCAAAAACAAAGAAGGATATTCTGTTTGAAGAAGAATTTGCCGAAATCATGAAGAGAACTGACAAGGTAAAACTTGTAAACGTTCTTTCAAATGAAGAGGCAGAGGGCTGCGAAAGCGGATTTATAACTGCAGAACTTATTAAGAAGTATGCAGGTGACGGAGAATACAGTGTATTTGCAGCAGGATCTCATGCAATGTATGAATTCCTCGACGGTGAAGCAGAAAAACTTGGACTTGCCAAAAAATTCTATCGCAAAGAACTTTATGATAATGTCTGCAGACCATGGGAATACAAAAATTATCCGATTGAGGCAAAGGACAAAGTATTTAAGCTTAAAATCAAGATGTGTGACCGCGAGATGGAAATTGACTGCAATTCCAATGAAAATCTGATGGTTGCACTTGAGCGTGCCGGAATTGCAGGACCTAACCGCTGCCGCGGAGGCATATGCGGTTGGTGCCGTTCGAGACTGCTTGAAGGCGATGTATTTATTCCTGAAGATACTGATGGAAGACGTGAAGCAGACAAACTTCTTGGATATATTCATCCGTGCGCAAGCTTTGCAATAAGCGATCTCTATATAGAGATGCCGAATCGCAAAAATTAAGAAAACGCAAATTATATTATTGATCGAAAAATATTAAACGATAAAGGCACCGATTCCGTGACTGACATGGAATCGGTGCCTTTGTTAAAATGACAGGTATAATTTTTGCTGATATAAAATGAATGCCAGCAGGATATATAAAAGACACACAGGCTGCATATGTTTCACTGCAGCCCGTGCTTGAAGAGGTGTATTTTATTTATGGAGTATACGTAATTGTTAATATTTTTTATCTGCGCGAAGGGCATAGCGCATCTGACCGCCGTTTGTGCAGGTAAAAAGCGTGAGGTCCCAATTTCCCGAATAGAGATCATTTTCTGTGTAGGGTGAAATAATTTCAACCTTGGTTGTGATATATTCGTGTTTGATGCCGTTTACGTCCGTAAAAATTATTTCAGTACCGGGAATTGCGTCATGTATTTTGCCAAACTGGCTTTGATAATTATGGGCGGCAATTACAAGGTCTGAGGTTTCAACAGAACCCTTGTACTTGCAAGGGGACATATTGAGTTTTTCATAGTCCCAGTTGCGGATTACAGGAAGAGAGATTGAGAGATCTTCAATTTCTATTTTTCCTATATAATCAATGCCGTCTACTGTAATATATTCTCTTTCTTCCATCGTTACCGACGGAATAGAAGGAATATTTTTTTCAAGTTCTGAGATGGCCTGAGATGAGTTTTTCTCTGCCCGGTTGCTTAATTCTTTGTTGATGTAAGAACCATAAGCGCCTTTTGCAATCATCAGCATTCCAACAATTAAAATAAGAATTATAAGTATTTTCCTAGGTTGCAAGATGTTTGCCTTTCACTTTTTTTGAATTGCATTTATGAGTGTCGATAAAAATCAATATAACGTAGGCAATAAGAACAAGCGGAACGGATAATACACCTGCTGTGAGATTTTTGGGGATAATGAGTGCATCTGAATTTATATTATTAACGGAAGCATTATCCGTTCCGCTGTCAACTCTATAGCCTTGCACAAGGAGACGGTGGGTATTTATACCGTAAGGGGTGCATGTAACGAGAGTACATAAATCACGACCCGGTACGGGCTTGAGCATGGACACATCCTGTGGCAGGACTATGGATATTTTATCAACCCGGTAAGTCATTGTTTTGCCGAGAATGTACAGGTAGAACACGTCTCCTTCTTCAAGCTTATCAAGATCGGTGAAAAGACGAGCTGAAGGTAGACCACGATGACCGGAGAGTACTGTATGACAGCCGTCACCGCCTGATGGTAGTGACGTCCATTCTATGTGACCGACAGCTGCGGAGAGAACCGCGTCATCCGTTCCATGATAAATTGGAAGGTTGACATCTATTTTGGGTATCTCTATTGAACCCATCATTCCGTCACCACCGACATTGAAAAGATTGTTATACTCAAAAAGTTCAGTGTCGGACGGAACATACAGATTTTCGCGTTTAGAAATGTTGCTATTGTACTGTGAGGCAAGGTCAAAAATGCGGGAGGTTTCTTCATCGGTCATATCCGCAATGCTGGATGAGTAGTTGCTTATAGCAGATGAAGCATGGAATGAGTTGTAATAATTGCTTACACTTGGGTATAGAAGTAAAACCATTCCGATTATAAATACAGTCGGCAGAATGAAAGACGAGGTGCTCTCGTTTCTGCTTTTCCGAGCTTTCAAGTTATTTGTTTCCGGTGCGTTTTTTAGCTACCATAAGAATCAGCGCAGCAGTTATAAGAGAAATACCGGCAATATAGAATATGGTGGTTCCGAAACCGCCCGTCTGAGGAAGCACTGTTCCGGTTTTATTTATTATTCGAACGCCACCATCAACATATGTAAATGGAGTGACTGTCATATTATAGGTTGCCTCGTTATCGCTGTTACTCATCGTAAATTTGTATGGTTCAGAAAGCTTGTTGTAACCGACGGGAGGAGTAATTTCTGAAATATAGTATGTACCTGCATTAAGACCGGCGATATAACAATTACCCGCTTCTATTTCCGCAGATACAAATCCCGCGGTGGCCTTTTCTTCTGGTGTTGCAAGCCGATAGGTATTTTCGCTGTCTGTATCCTTTACAAGGGAAATTACATTTTTATCTTTATCAAGGAGCTGAAATTTTGCACCTGTTAAAATTTTTCCTGAGTCATTGGTTTTTATAAGCTCAAACATGTATGTATAGGTTTTGGTGGTACTTGAAACGGTTCTGGAATTGTCACCGTATGAAAGGCTGGCGGTGTTGTCATTTGAAAGGCCTTCTCCGTATGCTGCCTTTTCATTGAGCTGCGCAGTGTAGTACACATATATAGGGGTGTCCTTTTTTATGGTATCAAGGAAATTCTTGGAAAAGGTAAGATCAAAAGTACACTTATCAGTAGGATTTGTCTCGATTGTGTAGTCAGATAAAGGCAGTACTGCCGTTTGATTTGTATCCGATGAAATATATTCAACAGATGTTATGGCTTTAAATGTCAGTCCTTCTGTCATAGTATCGTGCATGACATAATTTTCAGCTCCGGGTTTTGCATTTATAGTTGTTCTGAAAGATACAGTATCTCCTATTTTAATGTGATTTTCCGTACCGTATGCATCTGTATTTTCAGTTTTAGTTTCTTTAATGATGGTTGGCTCGCCGTTCTTTTCGTGTACAACTGCCGCAGTATCTGTCGTATTGAGTGCACAAAGCGCGCCTAAAGATGAATCTACAAGATAGTATCCAAGGTCAAGTGAGGAGAAAACGAGAGTTGTGTCGGTATCCCCTGCAGTTTTTGCATCGACTGCCGCAATGGAGTGATTTTTTGCATAATCCTTGGCAAGTTTTGCAAAAGCGGCCGTGTCTTCGGCAGAATTTATATCCTTAAGCCATGTTATATATCCTTGGCTATCTGCACTGAAGTAGTTTTTAGCAGCGGTGTCCTGAGCAAATGCTGTCCAAGCGTTGTTTATTTTATAGGCATAAGCTCCGGTATTCTGATTATAACTTTCAAGGTCGAAAATTCTGTAAATAGAGTAAGTCTGCCCTTTTACAACACCGTTGACGGTTATAGATCCTGTAGAATCTGCAAATGCAGCTGAGGCAAATGCCGACATAAGCAGCACTGCAAGTATAAAAGCTGCTATCCTTTTTAATGTTTTCATGTGTTCTCCTTACTTGTTTGTTTTATTCTTTATTTTAATGGCAGCATATATTACAGCTGCAGATAAACTTATTATGACGATGTAGTAGACAAAAAGGCCTGCACCTCCGGTTTGTGGCAGTTCGTATTCGGCTTTTACGTGTATAAGGAAAGCTGGTTTGCCACTCAATATGGGACTATCACCGTGTGCATTTTCCCATGTGCAGTTTTCCCATACAGGAGCGTCTGCCACACCACAGTCAAGGTGTGAAAAGATAGTATAATTCCCTATGTCTTCTCCATCGAGCAAAACAGAAACGGAAATGGGTATATCCTCAAGTGTATATACACGTCCGTTTAGAAAAGCATCGTCGGGTGAACTGTATACGATGGATATTTCAGGCTTTTTGGGAAGAAACTCAGTATATGCGGTGTCATCGGATGAAAGCTTATCATTATGCCATGTGGTTTTTGCGTTGATAAAGTCGTTGACATTGTAGAAATCGTCCTGCATTCTTTCGTCACCAAAGTTTACTATGGCGTCGCAAAACACAAGATGCGGCATAAATACATAGATATTGGAAGCAGATTCTGCACTTACCATTTGTGCGTCATCTCCCGGGTTTCTATTTGGCGCAAAAAGCGGAGCCGAAGAGGCAAGAGCAGGGACATATTTTGAAGAAATTTCAGCTTTAAATGCGTAAAGAGTATCTGATGTGAGCTTGTTGTAGCTTGATTTATCAAGAGTAACGGAAAGATTGGCATAATCATCCCGGTATCCCAAATCTTCACTATCAAGATCAATAGGATAACTGTTGTTTGACCAGCGGCCTATATAGGAAAGGGTACAGGAATCTTCAATTTCACTCTCGGAAAGACTTCCTAAAAGATATACATATTTATCCTTAGTCTCTGCAACAAGCTTTGATAAAGGAACATTAACCTGAGGCTCAGGATATGTATCTGATATTTCGCTGTGGTTTGGTTGAGATATGCTTGTTTCGCTACTGACATTGGTGGGAACTGCGTTTCCACCTAAAAAATCGTCAAGAGGTCGTATGATAAACTCTATTATGAGTTTCCGTCCATAATCACCGGTGTTTGGTTTTGGTGTGTCCGTTATATAACCGGAGTCGTAATCGTATCCGGAGACGGATACTTTATTCCCAACAATCTCTGTGTGAAGATTGTTTACTTCATATCTGTCTGAAAAACTGCTGCCGTTATAATCTGAAAAATATGTGTGTATTGTGGAAACGTTTCCCATGGCATCTTTTAGTTCAAAGTACTGTGAAACTGTATCTGTAACCACGGTTTGCCCGTCAAGACTTATCTCGGGCGCAGATATTAAAGTAGCAATGCTTTCAAATGCCGTTACTATATCTTCACCGGAAAAAGCGCTGAGGTAGTAACTGTTTCCAGAAGCAGCAAAGTATCCCGGGGACGTCATTGATTGCGCTTCCGGATAATTTGAAGATATAAGGTGGAGAAATCTGTTGGGCATGACGGGATTGTACTTATAGAACTTATTATCATAGGAGTACTGGAGTATATTATCTGTAAGATATATTTTTTTGAGCCAGTGTGCATTGGGATCCGAAAAATCCGCCGGTGGAGTACCATCGGCACCGTCGAATATGCCTATGGTATAAATAGTAACTCCTTTATCTTTTATGCTGCGGGCATACGGAATTGCAGCATTTGCAACAGTATTTGAAAATGTATCAAAGGAACTTATCATTGTGGACTCATTAGTCTGATCGTAAATGGGGATTTCAGAGGAGGTGGGACCACCGTCGGTGAAGAGTATTACCACTCTGTTTCTGCCACTTGAGTCCTGGGTGTTTAAAATGTTATCTGCGTACGAAAGGGCAAGATCAGTCCTCGTTTCAGTGCCGGTTACCACAAGAGAGTCAGCGATGGAAAGAAGAGAATCTTCATTTTGACTTACTGACAGATATTGCCCATTTGTATAGTAGGAAGTTGCATCAGCACTTGAAAAACCGATTACTGCAATCCTGTGGTCTACATCATTTTTTATGGCATCGTCATATACAGAACATATAAATTCCCTGGTTGCTCTCTTCAACGGATCCAAATTATTGACACCATGCGAATCAACATACTGCCTAAACCACATCCCACGAGCAACTGTATCGTAATAATAGGAATAACCATAATATCCATATCCATAGCTATAGGCGGGAACATAGCCGTTTTGAAGAACTGCATCAACGTCCGTCCAGCCACCTGGAAGATATGTAAGGTAATATCTTGAAGAACTGTAATCTATTACATAATCAGAAGGTATGTTAACTTCCCAACTTCCGGAATCATGGTTATACCTCGCATTGCAGAAAGTTCCACCATTAACAGAGGAACTTCTATAGCCGTACACGAGGAACTGTGTTCTTCCGTCTTCTATATTCGGGTCAGGCTCATAAACTCTGTACCAACCACCGCCGGTCTGAGCTGTAAGAGAAGACGTCTGGTCGAGCACAAGTATTATGTCTGTTGGTACAATCTCTTTTTCTTCTGTGACCTTGCCTTCGGTCCATTGCTCAAGAGTGATGGTATATGTTCCATCATCGTTTTTTGAAGCATATTTTGTAAGATTGATTCCGTTACCATCAGGATCGGTCTCTGACCATGACATATTGCGGACAGATGCTGCCGCTGTTTTATTAAGCGGAGCCGCGCTTAAAAAACTCCTTCCTGAAACGACATGATTTTCTCCGCTTGCATACAGCAAATCGAGTGAGGCGGTACTTTCATCTGCAGATATGACTGGGCTTGCCACAGTGTCTGTTATAATCTCACAGCTTATCTCAGGTATTTCTTCAGTGGAGAGTGTATCAGAAGTGCTGACTTCAAAGCTTTGGATTTCAGTGACAGAATCAGATTTGGAGGAGTTGATTTCATCAGTACTGCATTCAGGCTCGTTCACAGTATCTGCAGATGGTTCTAAATTAGTTTCAGCAGGTGATGTGTCTAAATCGTCATCTGAAATGTCTGCGACCAATTCATTGCTGATGTCATCATCTATAAAGCAGTCGGCACAGTGAATGTGCTCCGCTTTTTCGCAGATTAATATTATTTCTCCGAGTGAATTTGAAGAAAAACATTCCTCTCCATGAATGTGCTCTTCGTATCCGCAAAGAGGATTTTTTTCCAAGGTGATTGCAGGCAACATGAATATATAGGCTGTAAGGGCTGATGCAAATATGCACAGCATAAGACTTATTCTGCTGACAACTTTTTTGCTTCTGTGAAGTTTTAGAAAGTAAATTGCCTTATTTGCAGTTTTCCTGTTCAAATTAAACACCAGGCTTTCCTATGCGATTGAGAGGCCATATTCTCAGCACTATTTTCCCGACTATCTGGTCTGCTGATACACAGCCAACAGCATTAATTCGTGAATCTGCAGAAATGCTTCTGTGATCACCGAGGACGAAATATTTGTCCTCGGCAACCTGGAAGGGAAAATCTAAATCGCACTCGCCAAGCGATTTTTCGTTTAAATACGGTTCTTCCAGTTCAAGCCCGTTAACATATACAGTACCGGATTCGTCTATGACGACGAAATCACCGGGACCTGCAATGCAGCGTTTGACTAACAGCTTATTGCCGTAATAGAAGGCGATTATGTCTCCGCATTGAAAGCGCTTGTTATTTATGGCAACAACAATTTCTCCGCTTTCCAGGGCAGGAGTCATGGAAGAACCGTAGATATGTAATACGGGAAGATAAAGGTTGGAAATAATGACTGCAATGGCTATGACTGTGATAAGTACACCGGCAGTGCTTTTTATCATAGAAAGGTAGCGGTGAGTATGGCGCTCACGTTTAAGTTCCTCAAGGAGTTCGTCCGCTTCAGGACAGTTTTCTCTGTCAGACTGCTGTAAAAGCAGTTCAACAAGTTCTTCTTTATTAAGTTTTTGAATATCCCGTAAATACATGTCGAGGTATTATACATTGGAGGATGTGCCCAAACTGTTGCTTTTGTGTTCTGCAAGTGTTCCATATGAAGCAATGTGAAAACACAGAAAATAATTTTTTAAAAAATGTTTCCACCGGGCACGAAAATGGTACGAATTTTGAACACGGATAGACACGTTTCTGTTGACATGTGCGCTATAATAGGTGAAAAGATGGCATGAAAACACTGCATTTGGAGGAACGGTTTTGGTACTTAAGAAAGAAAATGAAGGGCTTGGCGTTCCGGGAAGCGCCAATGATTCCATATACAATGCGCTGGTAAGCGCATATGCTGTAATTTTTTATGTGAATTTAAAAAATGATACGGTTCAGTGCCTGCATGGAAGACGAACAGGAGATATGGCGGAATTTCTTGATATGACACTTACCGTATACAGCGCAAAAAATTTCTGGCTCAATAACTATATTATTGAGCCAGACCGGGCAATGATGCGAAAATACATAGATTATATTACGACACCGGGGGCTATAAGAGAGGCAAAAAGACCCCTTCAGACTGATTTTCAGGTCCGGTGGAAAGATGATGAGACATATTCATTTATTGGGGTGGCGGTTGAATATGATGAAGACAGTTTCCTGTTCTGCTGTCGCGACACGACTGCGGTACGATTTTCCGCGAGAAAAGCAAGGGAGGCAGCGGCACTTGAGAAACTGTCAAACCTTGTAGAAGGATATATAAAGAAGGAAAAGAATGCGTTAGGAATTGTGTGTTTCGAACCTAAGGGGGACAGAATTTCCTTAATATTTGCAAGCGAAGCTGTGCGTGATTTTTTCTCGGTAGGAAGAAAAGAATATTTGAGAATGCTTAATGAAGACTGCAGTGTCAGGGATATACTTAAAGGATCACAGATTACGCCACATACATTTCGTGCTCTTAACGAGACGGGAATACAGCACTTGAGACTCCGAAATAAAAACGATATACCTGTAGATGTCTGCCTGTCTTTAAAAAATGAAAAGGAGACAGGGAAAAATTATACGAGTATCTATATATACAATGATATGCCGCGGGCAGTCCCGGGGATACCGAAGGAGGGCGTGTTTATAAGAACATTCGGGCAGTTTGATGTGTTCTATAACGGACTTCCTGTGACATTTACAAGTTCTAAGGCAAAAGAGCTAATGGCAATTCTTGTGGATAGCTACGGAGGAACGGTGTCTATGACAAGAGCTATAGAACTTCTCTGGGGAATAGACAATCCTACGGAAAATGACAAAGTCAGGTATAGGAAACTGGTGATGAATCTCAAAAAATCACTTGATGCATACGGCTTGGCGGATATGATAATTTCGAGCAGATCTTTTAGAAGTCTGGATGTTTCAAAAGTTACTTGCGACTACTATGAAATGGTGTCGGGCAATGAGCAGTTCGCAAAAAGTTTTCATAACGCCTATATGGAGCAGTACAGCTGGGCGGAATCTTCCCTTTCCAAACTCTGGGATTATAGCTGAAAAATTTCACACAACAAAATAGGAACTTTGGATTTCAAAATCCGAAGTTCCTTTTTTGCTGCATTGAAAGATTTGTTATGGTGTTTAGAAAAAAT
>R06__coassemble_332_pt1 | contig 17909 bp, 16 predicted proteins | sample R06__metabat2_high_PE_044 | metagenome-assembled genome bin R06
GACTACGGTGATATTACTGACCAGTCCTTTAACCAGGCTACATATGAAGCTTGCAAAGAGTACTGTGAAGGCGCATCTCTTGATTTCAATTACTACAAACCCGCATCTGACTCTGATGATGACCGTGTTGCAATGATTGAAAAGGCTATTGATGAAGGCTACAACGTAATCGTAATGCCCGGCTATGCATTTGCAAATGCTATAAAGGCAACCGCAGAAGATTACTCCGATGTTACATTCATCGCTCTTGACGTTTCTGCCGGTGACTTCGGTGATGATTACACAATTCCCGCAAACCTCTACTCTGCAGTATATCAGGAAGAACTCTGCGGCTACATGGCCGGCTATGCAGCAACCAAGCTCGGCTACACCAAGCTCGGTTTCTTAGGCGGTATGGCAGTTCCTGCTGTTGTCCGTTACGGATACGGCTTTGTACAGGGAGTCGATGCAGCAGCTGCTGAACTCGGTCTAAGCGACGTTCAGGTTAACTATGCATACGGCAACCAGTTCTTCGGTGATGCAGATATTACTGCAGCTATGGATACATGGTACCAGGCAGGCACAGAAGTTGTCTTCGCTTGCGGTGGTGGCATTTACACCTCTGCAGCTGAAGCTGCTGCAAAAGTTGACGGAAAAGTTATCGGTGTTGACGTTGACCAGGCTCCCACTATCGACGGTGCATACGGCGAAGGCATGACAGTTACTTCCGCAATGAAGGGTCTTGCTGCAACAGTTAAGGCTGAGCTTTCAGCTGTTGTTGAAGGCAAATTCGAAGGCGGAAAGATTGAAAATCTCGGCCTCGTAGGAACAGATCCTGAAGCAAACTTCGTTCAGCTTCCTCTTGCAACAACTCAGTTTGGCGATGGCTTCACATCTGACGACTATGTAAATCTCGTTGCTGACATGTTCGCAGGCAAGGTCACTGTCAATAATGACATCGCTGCAGCTGCTGCAGACTTTGCTACAGTTATCACTGTTAATGACCAGGGCAACATAAAGTAATTTCCCCTTAACTAAAACATAAAAAGGAAGGCTTTCTAAGCCTTCCTTTTTTATTGCTTTTCAAGTCTTCTAACTATATAATATTATCATATTTACTATCGTTATTTAAATTTAATGGAAGGAAGGTGAGCGCTTAATGCCTGAAAACATTGCCGGGGGTTCCGACTATGTAATTGAAATGCTGCATATAACGAAAAAGTTCCCTGGCATTATCGCCAACGATGACATTACCCTTCAGCTTAAACGCGGAGAAATACACGCACTGCTTGGAGAAAATGGTGCTGGAAAATCAACTCTCATGTCAGTCCTTTTCGGTCTTTATCAGCCTGAAGAGGGTGAAATCCACAAGGACGGAAAAAAGGTTGAAATCAATGACCCTAATGATGCCAACGACCTTGGAATAGGAATGGTTCATCAGCATTTTAAGCTGGTTGAATGTTTCTCTGTTCTCGATAACATCATTTTGGGTGTTGAACCTAACAAAGCCGGTTTTCTTCAAAAATCCGATGCGAGACAGAAGGTTCTGGATTTATCCGAAAAATACGGACTTTCAGTTGATCCTGACGCCATAATCGAGGATATAACCGTAGGTATGCAACAGAGAACAGAAATTCTCAAAATGCTCTACCGTGATAACGACATTCTTATTTTTGACGAGCCTACAGCTGTGCTTACCCCTCAGGAAATCGATGAACTGATGCAGATAATGAAAAATCTGGCGGCAGAAGGAAAATCAATCCTCTTTATTTCACATAAACTTAATGAAATAATGGCCGTTGCAGACAGATGCTCAGTTCTTAGAAAAGGTAAATATATAGGCACTGTAAATACAAAGGAAACAACCATAGAAGAGCTTTCTGCCATGATGGTTGGTCGCAATGTCAATTTCCATGTTGAAAAAGGCGAATCAATTCCTGGAGACGTTATCCTTGATGTCGATAATATTACAGTTGCTTCTAAAGTACATAAAAACAACGCTGTTAAGAATGTTTCTTTCAAAGTCCGCGCCGGCGAAATAGTTTGTATTGCAGGAATTGACGGAAACGGCCAAACAGAGCTCGTTTATGGAATTACCGGGCTTGAACCTCTTGTCACCGGAAAAGTTTCCATGAACGGCAAAGACATCTCTCATACATCTATCAGAAGCCGCAGTGTTTCCGGAATGAGCCATATTCCCGAAGACAGGCATAAACATGGTCTTGTTTTGGATTATTCACTTGAAAACAATCTTGTCCTTCAGCGTTACTTTGAGCCTGAGTTTACTTCCAAGTTCGGATTCTTAAAAAAAGACAACATCCGTAAATATTCAGAGCGTCTTATTGAAGAATACGATGTGCGCTCCGGTCAGGGGCCTGTAACCCCGGCAAGAGCCATGTCCGGCGGAAACCAGCAGAAGGCAATCATTGCCCGCGAAATCGATAAAAATCCGGATCTTCTTGTGGCTGTTCAGCCTACAAGAGGACTTGATGTCGGTGCAATTGAGTCTGTACATAAACAGCTGGTTGCACAGCGCAATTCCGGAAAAGCTGTTCTTCTGGTATCTTTGGAACTTGATGAAGTCATGGATGTTCCTGACAGAATTCTGGTTATGTACGAAGGCGAAATAGTTGGTGAACTCGATCCGAAAACCACCACCCAGGAAGAACTCGGTCTATACATGGCCGGAGCAAAAAGAGATGAGGTGAATGCATGAAATCAAGCTTTTTTAAAAAGCCGGTAGTCCAGACTTTAATAGCTTCGCTGATTTGTATTTTACTCGGTCTTTTACTTGGGTTCATAGTTCTTTTATTTATAAATCCCACTGGCGCATTAGACGCAATTGTGGCGGTTCTTAAAAACTACATGACTTATTCACGCGCTAATCTGCAGCTTAAAAATCTCGGCGCTACTCTAGCTAAAACCGCACCACTTCTTATGTGCTCTCTTTCAGTCCTTTTCGCTTATAAAGTCGGCCTTTTTAATATAGGTGCTGCAGGTCAGTACACAATAGGCATTTGTGCGTCAATTTACGCTGCCCTTGCATGGGGTTGGTCCTGGCTGCCATGTATGCTGTTTGCTCTTATATGTGGTGCTCTTCTTGGTTCAATCGTCGGCATACTGAAGGCTTTCTGTAATGTCAATGAAGTTATTTCCGGAATTATGCTCAACTGGATTGCACTATACAGTACCAATATGGTTCTTGCTCAGGTAAAGGAAGTTGCTTCACCTTATACTTTCCATATTACCGATGTAAATTCTGATGCTCTTCTTCCTACACTAGGACTTGATAATCTGTTTGCCGGAAACACAAGGGTAACCCTTGCAATTCCTCTGGCAATAATCTTTGCAATTGCTGTTGAAATAGTTCTCGACAAAACAAAGTTCGGTTATGAGCTCAAAGCAACCGGAAACAACAAAAATGCTGCTAAATACTGCGGCATGGCTGAAAAATCCAATATTATTCTTACGCTTGTTATTTCCGGGGCTATCGCCGGTCTTGGTGCAGCAATGCTCTACCTGACCGACTATGAACAGTGGCAGGTAACCTCCTCTGCTGTACCAGGCATGGGATTTAACGGTATCGCTGCCGCATTCCTTGGAGGTTTGAATCCTATCGGAACAATATTCTCCTCGTACTTTATCCAGCACATTACTTCAGGTGGTGCATATGTCGATAAGTCAATGTATTGCTCTCAGATATCTGACCTGATTTCATCTATTATCATTTATCTGTGCGGTTTTGTATTGTTCATTAAAACTTCAATCAATAAGGGCATAGCTAAAAAAGAAGAAAAATCAGCCCTGAAAGGAGGCGATAAGTAATGCTGCTTCTTATTCAGTACACACTTATTTTTGCCTCAGTTTTACTGCTTGTTGCTCTTGGCGGATGCTTCGCTGAGCATTCCGGAGTTATAAACCTCGGTCTTGAAGGAATAATGGTAATCGGTGCTTTAGGCGGTGCTCTTATGATGCGCTACCTGCCTTCCGGTATGGCTCCTATCGCCGTTATACTCCTTGTTCTTCTTGCCGCAATAATATTTGGTGTTGCATATTCTGTACTTCTGGCTGTTGCATGCATTAACTTCAAAGCAGATCAGACAATTGTCGGTACTGCGTTAAATATGCTCGGTACTGCGGCTGCAACTGTTATTGTTAAAGCTATAAATACTGCTGCAAATCCTGACGATGTTTCATCTGTTATCCAGTATATTGAGCCAAAGAAGGCATTTACTATTTACTTTGGTTCATTTGAATTCAACTGGTTTATGGTAATTGCTGTTATTGCCCTAATTGTTGCCTATGTAACACTTTATAAGACCAAATTCGGTCTGAGACTGATGGCATGTGGAGAACATCCGCAGGCAGCTGCATCTGTCGGTATAGATGTTATAAAAATGCGCTGGGCTGGCGTCATGATCTCAGGTGTTCTTGGTGGTCTTGGCGGAATATGCTATATACTTGCAGGTGTGTCCGAATGGAAATTTGAAAACGGTGTTGCAGGATTTGGTTTCCTTGCATTGGCAGTTATGATATTCGGTCAATGGAAACCAACAAAGATTGCTCTTGCAGCATTGCTTTTCGGAGCATTCAGAGCTCTTTCTAATGTTTATATAGGCTTTGACTTCCTCGCTGCACTCAACATCCCTGGCACTGTTTACAATATGATGCCGTATATCATATCACTGCTGGTTCTGGCATTGACTTCCAAAAATTCTAAAGCTCCTAAGGCAGAAGGAATTCCTTACGATGTAGGCATGCGATAAAAAATTAAGAGGGATGAGTAATCGTCCCTCTTAATTTTTTTGGTAGCAATTAGTAACAAAGCAGAATATAATGTCTGTATGTTTCGGATTATAAAGAATCTGCTCACTTTATAACAGGAAGAAGATCTTCCGAGTATTTTGCGCCGAAAACAATTGACGGCAAGAAAATTCATGGCAGTTCCCATGCGAGAGATCTTAAATTCCTGGAATTCGCACAAAAATATATCACGCAAAGGAGGGAAATGGTTCTCCTCTCATGATTTTAATCACAAGTCTTAGAACCAAAACTGATGAAAAGTAGAGATAAAAAGGTAAAAATAATCGCGATAATCGGAATTGCGGTAATTATACTGTTTTTTGTTGCGGCTTTTGTACGGATATCAAAATATAACAGTACTGAAAGAAATCTTTCCCTTAATGGAGATGCACTATACAACATACCTGACTACAGCGGGCTAACAGTGGACCTCGCGAAGGAGCCCGGTGGTTGGAGTACTGAGATAGAAGGAACTTCCTACGATGCATATACACTCTATCCCACAATAAACAATCCTACTCAGGAGGAAATAACAGATTATCGCGTTCATATAAATGTAAACAGCGATGTATATTTCATAACTGGCTGGTGCGGAACCATAGAGTTTCATCAGAGTGTTGCCTCCGGTAACGAAAAAATACAGACCATAGATCTCAGAAACAGGCCGGAAAATTATGCTGTTGACACACTCCCGACGGATGATGCACCTCTTATTCCTCTTTATGCAGGAGATTGGTTTGTGTACATACCATCCTCCACAGATGGGGAAACACCTCTTGCTGCAGGGGCCACCTGTACCCCAGGACTTATGTATTATGAGGCTTCGGGAGCAGAAAACGTGTTTGAGTTTATACCATATGAGACGTTGGGAACATCTGTGGCGGAATCTGACGGCGTCAGCGCCGTGCTATCCGCAAGAAGCAGCACCTGGACAAAGATTTTTAACTTCGAAGGTGCTGATGATCCGGAACCTGATTATCAGGCATATACATATGACCTCACTATTGAAAATGCATCAGAAGCTGTGTTATCCGAGTACACTTTTACTTTTGCCTTTAATACTGAGGCTTATCTGGCTTCAGCTTGGAACGGCTCCCTTGAAATCACGCAGAATGGTGTGACACAGTATATAGAGGACATGAGAAGTTTTACTGCCTCTGAGCTTAAAATAGATACCGTGAATGTGGACGGAGAGGATTTTATTGTGCTCAACGACGGTGACAGCTTTGTCTATTATCCGAATGTCGCTCAGACAGCCAATGAGATTCCGATAAAGGCAGGTGACAGCTCAGTTCCGGGTTTCATTGCTTATTTGAAAATAGGGGACAGTCTCAGCAATCCTTCCTTTGAACTTAATTACCGACTGCAAAAATCCGTCAGCAGTGACATACTGTTCAAACTGGGCATAGCTGCAAGTGCTGTATTCTTGCTGTTTCTTATAATCTATCTTGTAACCTTCATACAGCGCAAAAATTTCGAATTGATTCACGAACACGATGGTGAAATCATCAGAGAGTCCATAGAAACCTTCACTGGATTTATTGATGCAAAAGATCCATATACCAACGGACATTCAAGACGAGTCGCGGAATATACCAAAAAGATTGCTGAAAACATGGGCTATAAGGACGAGGAACTTGAGCGGATTTATTATATAGCACTATTACATGACTGCGGGAAAATGGGCATAGCAGACAACATTCTCACAAAACCGGGAAAGCTTACTCCGGAGGAATTTGACATTATTAAATCACATACGGCAAAGGGCGGGGATATCCTTTCCAACTTCAGCAGCATCAAGGGGGTGACTGATGGTGCCGTATATCATCACGAGAGATATGACGGTAGCGGATATCCAGAAGGAAAAAAAGGCATAGACATTCCAGAAATTGCCAGGATTATCTGTGTTGCCGATTCCTTTGACGCAATGAGTACGGACCGTTGCTACCGTAAAAGGCTGCCGAGGGATATAATTATATCTGAACTTGAATCCAACAAGGGTTCGCAATTTGACCCCAAAATTGTAGATGTACTTCTACACCTGATTAATGAAAACGAAATAACCGTCTAAAAATTATACCAAATAAGACTGCTTCAGACCAAAATCTGGAGCAGTCTTATTTGGTATTGTTCCTTAAAGGTATTTACATGGTTATTATCTCGATAATTTCCTTCATAGCATTTTAATTAAGCAATAAAATTAGTTTTATTACCGCTTTCGGCAGTTACCGCAGCATATCCAAAAAATTTATATATTTTTATAATTCATTCCGGCCATAATTCATTGCTTTTATTCGGCTACCATATCTGCCAAGAATGGGATTTATATCAACCTCCGATGTAACCGGAGGAAACGTATCATCATAATGGTCAAGATATATTTTTGACGGTTGCAGTTTTTCTATTACATTGACAGCCGGCAAAAAATTGTCTTCCCATCCGTTATAAGGGAGAATAAGGACATCACTGTTTTTAGGATATTCTGTTCCCTCCCTCAAGTTCATGCTCCCCATTATAGTAACGATCTTATCTTCGGCTTTAACATTATATATAACTGTCTCATCGCCTTCTTTACACCAAATAAGTTCTTTTAAGATTCCCAAAATATTGCCTGAATTTTTATTCAACAGCAATTTGAAAATTCGCGAAGGAGTTGCTTTGGGAAGGACTGCATGTTTCCCATGATACGGCATTATTTTAAATCCTTTTATCTCAATCTCTTCCCCGTATTTGATTTTTATAAGGTTATTTTTGCAGATTCCCTTTTTTAACAGTGCTTTATATGGGGTTGGGGTACAATAGATTTTGACAGCCGGATTTCTACTATATATTTCCGGCAGATTTGAAATATGGTCGAAATGACCATGCGTTACCAGAATATCCGAAAAACCATCATAGTCTGCAATATCTGTCTTTATCTCCGATCCTTTAAGCGGAATAAAGGGATCAAAAAGCACCTTTCCTTCAGCGCATTTAAGCTCTACCGCGGCTGTCCCATGCCAAATAAGTTCAAGCATTTTCTCTACCTTTCTTTATGTTCAACTTTTAAGTACATTATATATTGTTGCGCTTTCATCTGCACGAATAAGTTTGGCAGATTTCAGCGATAATTGCCTTGTAAATTGTCGGTTCTTAATCTTATCAAAGAATTTCTCGCAAAATATGTGCACAGACATTTGCATTAATTTTTCCGCCGCTTTAAAAAATCTTCATTAACCTTTTCTTTTTTCTTCAAGTTCCCTTCTATACATGTTATAATTCTTTAATCATCTTTTCCGGAGGAACAGATTATATGGATATTTCATTACTTAACAATCTCACACAGGCCTGGGGTGTCTCCGGTCGCGAAAGTGCAGTGCGTGAAATAATTAAACGCGAAATTGATGCTTATGCCGATGAAGTTTATACTGACGCGCTTGGTTCTCTTATTGCGTTAAAAAAAGGCAACGGATGCGGCAAGAAAATAATGCTTAGTGCTCATATGGATGAAATAGGTCTGCAGGTTAAAAAAATACTTCCCGACGGTCGACTCAAAGTCTGTCGTGTGGGTTGGGTATGGACATCTTCTCTTTATAATGACAAGGTTATTTTCCGCAATGGCACAGTCGGTGTCGTTGGATGTGACGGCAATATTGAAGATGCAAAAAATGACGTTGGGAAACTATATATAGATATTGGATGCACAACAAAAGATGATGCCGAGAAATATGTTCATGTCGGTGATTATTGCGGATTCATAGGCAATTTCTATGAAGTCGGAGAAGACCGTATCTGCTCAAAATCTCTTGATAATCGCGCAGGTTGCTATATGCTTATTGAAGCTTTGAAGCAAAATAATGGTGATATTCCAAATGATGTCTACTATGTCTTTTCAGTACAAGAAGAGGTTGGATGTCGTGGCGCGGTTGCTGCAGCAAATGCAATAAAGCCGGACATCGGAATTTCAGTCGATGTTACACCTGATCATTTCTATCCGTGTGATTTAGAAGGTGCCAATGAAGTCGGCAAGGGAGCAGGCGTCTGTATCGGAAATCCCTCTGCAATGCTTGACGAATACCTGGTAGATAAAATGATTAAAGTCTGTGAGGATAATGACATTGTATATCAGAGAGATGTCATGGACAGGGGCGGAACAGACGCATCCAGTATAAATCTTTCGAACACAGGTGTCCGTGTTTGCGGTATTTCTCTTGTTGACCGCTATCCGCACTCTCAAAGCTCTATCGTTTCAAAATCAGATATTGAAAACTGTATTAGGCTTATAACATGTTATACATCTGAAACATTTTCTTTCTAAAGGAGCTATCATGAACGAAAAACTCAGCAAAAAGGAAAAGATAGGATATGCTCTGACCGGCTTTGGTCACAGCCTCTGGATGACTTTTCTTAGTACGTATATTCTTTTCTTTTATACCGATGTTGCTCATATCACTCCCGGTATTGCAGGCCTTATCATAAGTCTTGCAACAATCTGGGATGCCGTTAACGATCCCCTCATTGCAGCAATTGCGGATAACCATCGTTTCAAAAACGGGGATCGCATGAGACCTTATCTTGTCTATGCTTCAATTGCTCTTGCAGTATGTCTTGTGTTAATGTTTACAGTATATGGTACGGGCACAAAAGCAATTATATTTGCTCTTATTACATACCTTCTTTTTAGAGTCCCAAGTACATTTTATGGTCTCCCCATCGTTGCTATGCGTCAGCTTGCAACTAGTGACAATGCCGAGCGTGTTTCTTTAAATACAATATCTTCCGGTGCAGGTGCTATAGCCATAGCTTCTGTTTCTACTGTTTTGTATTTTCTTATCTGTCTTGTTGCCGGCACTGACAGCAGTGGCAACATGATAAACCCAAAACTCGGTTTTACATTTGGTGCATGCCTTGTAGGTTTAATTGTTATCGGGACAAGTGTTTTTAATTATCTTACAACCCGTGAACGTGTTCAGCCTCAAAATCAAGTCAAAATTTCTTTTATCTCAGCATGTCAAGTTATACTTAAAAACAAAAGTTTCCGCCAAAATCTTGTTCTTAATTTCTTTTACGGAACTATCGCATCGCTTACAACCGGTTATGCTCTTTACTATTGTAAATATGTTATCTGTAATTCCAATCTCTTTATCCCGATTTCTGCGATGTATATTATCGGTGTGCTTATAATGCTTCCGTTCGTATCTAAGATTTATGCAAAATTTGGGCGCACAAAAATGATGGTAGTAGCATCTGCTATACTCCTTATCGGCAGCGCTGTCTTCCTGATTTTCGCACGTTTACCATTCTCTGCATTTATTCTTTGTCTTTGCATAGGAGTCGGAACTGAACTTCTCGCAGTTATGCTTGCAATAAACAAAGCGGACATCACAGATATAGTTGAAGCAAGCGATGGTATGCGCTTAGATGGAATGGTAGGAAATGTAAGCACATTTTTCCAGAAGCTGGCAACAGCACTACTCACTGCACTATTAGGTGTAGTACTTGAATATGCCAACTATAATGCCGATCTTTCAGTGCAGCCTGACTCTGCAATTACAGCTATCATCCTTATAATGGGACTTGGAGGTCTTGTTTCTGCTGCTGTAATCGGCTATACATCTTACCGCCAGGTAATAGATGACGAACTTAAGAATTTCAATTTATCACGTTAAATTTATATCAGGAGGATGCACTTTAACTTAAGTGCGACACAATTCTATGAATTCCGCTAAATATCTTGCAAACTCAGAACAGAAAAAAACAATAGAGTCCATCACAGCAGTGGTCCCCGGAAGGCTCTATACTATCGACTACACCGCAGATTATAAACTCGATGCATTTATTGACAGCGGTGCCGATTCTCTTGAAACTTTTGGCAAATATGCCGGCATTCACCTTCTTGATCCCGTAAAACTCGCAGCAGGAATTGCCAAGGGAAAACTTATGAAATCCTTTGGTGCCGGATGCAGTGTTTTTACAGGTTTTAATGAGAAAGAACAGCCTCTTTTCTGTCGTGGTTATGACTATCCGCATGAGCCCACAACACTTATTGTTAAAACTTATCCGAAAACCGGCTATAAATCCATAGGTGTTGCCGATCTCGGATTTATGGAAATGAACGCCGGTGCTTTTGAAGACGGCAAGACCGATCTTTCAAATCTTATGCTCGCTCCTTATATAACCGTTGATGGTATGAATGAAAAGGGATTTGCTCTCGGAGCTCTTTCTTTAATGCACAAAGGAGTCAAGCAAAACACAGGCAAAAAGAAAATCAGCACAACCACAGCCATTCGTATGCTTTTAGATAAAGCCGCAACCGTAAACGAAGCAATCGAGCTCCTTTCAAATTATGATCTTTCAACTCCTATGCCGGATGCAGATTTCCAGTTTATGATGATGGACAAAACCGGTGTAAGCAAAATAGTATACTATGCAAACAATGAGCTTCGCTCTCTTGACTGTAAATATGCAACGAACTACTATGTTGACCCTCTTCTTGGTGAAAATTTTGAAGAACCTCGTTTTCTTATGATGAAGAATTTCGTTATTGAGCACAAAGACCATTTTGAAGTTGATGATGCCCTTGCCATGCTCAGATGCGTTGCCGCCAATGGTAAAAGTGCCAGCAAAAGTTTCACTGTATGGGATTCAATCATGAATCTTGAAGATTTAAGTGTGGATATCGTTCACGAAAGAGACTGGGCACACAAATATCATTACAGTCTGTAATTTGGAGCTTTGAATCATGGAATATAAATGGCCATATGAAAATGAACTCTGCGTTGAAGAGCGTTTTGAGTTCGATGTTCTTGTTCTAGGCGGAGGGATAGCCGGATGCTATGCCGCTATTGCTGCAGCTCGTGCCGGCAAGAAAGTTGCCATAGTTGAAAAAGGCGCTATAATCCGCAGCGGTTCAGCCGGAAGCGGTGTAGACCATTGGGAATCTGCATGCACAAATCCATGCTCAAAAGTTAGTGCTGAAGAAATCGCAAATGCATATATAGATGAACAGAATGGCTATTCTAACGGAATTGCTCATTATATTGAGTGCTATGAAGGCTGGCACCGTCTCAAAGATATGGAATCCTTCGGCGGAAAAATCCGCGACACTGAAGGTGAATTTAAAGGTGCTGATTTCCGCGATGACAAAACAGGTCTTATGTTTGCCTATGACTATGAAAACAAATTTACAATCCGTATATGGGGCAGTACTTTCAAGCCTGCACTTTACAAGGAGTTGAAAAAACTAGGCGTATCCCTTTTTGAACGTACAGAAGCGACAGCTCTTTTAACACACACCGAAAATGATATTAAAATTGGTACCGGCGCAATATGCATGAATGTCCGTACCGGTAAGATTATTGTAATATCTGCCAAATCCACAGTACTCGCCATGTCCAGGCCCGCAAGAGTTTGGCTGTTTGATGCCGATCAGGTTGGTCTTTGCGAGTTCCGCCCTCCACAGTCAATCGGCAGCGGACATGCAATGGGCTGGAGATCAGGCCTTGAATTTACAATGATGGAAAAGTCCGTAAAAGCGGAGTTTTCTGCTGCCGGCAGAAGCTTCCCACCTTATTCTGCAGGCAACAATCATAACACTTGGTATGCCGCAACTATGGTTGACGCCCGAGGTGTTGAAATTCCGTACGTCGATCGCGATGGAAATGAGCTTAAAACTGTCAAAGAACGCTATTACCCCGCAAAAGGTCAGAAATTCTTCCTTAAAGGCGGAGTTATAGACAACCCCAAATATGAATACAGAGGACCCGAAACTCTCGAATTCGGAGAACTTATTAAAAGGGGATATCAGCTTCCGTTTTATGCAGATCTCAGTAAAATGCCGGAAGATGAGCGTCGTGTTATTTGGGGAATGATGGTCGGTGAAGAAGGAAAAACCAAAATTCCTGTGCTTAAAGAATTTACTGACAGGGGGTTTGATCCTTCAAAACACAGACTTCAAAGTTATGGCACCGGATGGCAAAGTGCCAATTTCCTGCCTCAGGAACGTCAACTTTTCGGGGCGCCCGGTGGAGTTTTTCATGACTGGAACCTGGAAACAAACATTAAGGGCATATTTGCCTCAGGCGATCAGCTTTATGCATCCGACTGCTGTGGTTTTGCCGCCGCTACCGGATATTATGCCGGAAGAAAAGCTGCAGAAAGCTCGGAACTTTGGAGCTTTTTCCCAATTGATGAATCCGCCGTTGAAGAAGAAAAGGCTCGCCTTTTTGCTCCATTATATGTTGAAAACGGCATAAATTGGCGTGAATTGAACAAGGCAATATCCAAATGCATGCAGAATTACTGCGGTGGAATCAAAAATGACGCTCTGCTTGAACAGGGCCTCGATCTACTCGAAAGTTATGAGCGTGATTATGTTCCTCTTCTTAAATGCACCAATCCTCACGACTTAATGAGAACTCACGAGGTTCTTGATATCCTTGCTGTTTCAAAGCTCATTCTCAATGCCTGCCTTCTTCGTAAATCATCATCTGTTCCGCTTTGTTTTGAAAGAAGCGATTATCCTGAAAATGATCCTGAAGAAAACGACTGCTTTATAGTTATCCGCAACGATAACGGAGAAATCAAAAGTCGAAAAGTTGCAAAAAATTATTACGGCGATGTAAAGGCCGGATACGAATCCCATAACAAAAAATATATCGAGGAGGCCGAAAATCTGTATGCAGAAAATTGATTTTTCAGTTCATGAAGTATCGTGCAGCGTTGCTCCTCTCATTTTTGATGAAGGTAAATGCATCGGCTGCAACAGATGTGCTAATGTCTGCCAGGTTGATATTTTAATACCCGATGCAAAAAAAGGTCATCATCCGATAGTAATGTATCCCGGTGAATGCTACTATTGTGGCAGCTGTGTAATGGAATGTCCGATCCCCGGTGCAATCAAATTGCAGCATCCCATAATGAATAAAACGAAATTTACGGATGTCATTTAATTTTAAATGGCGCACAACAGGTTTCTCTTTTCCTGTGTGCGCCATTTTTTATTGCACGGTAATAAGGTTTATAAAATCCTCTTTTTCTATTCCTTTGAAATATGTCGATAAATCTATACCCGATACAGTTTTCTCTATTTCTTCCCTTTCCGCTTTTTTCTCTTTAAGTATTTCTGCAAGTTCTTTCGGGTCTGATGCACTAAAAAAGTCTCCTTTAAACTCGACGCTCTTTATTATACCTCTGTCTGAGCTGATATAAGCTTCAATCTTACCGACACCAGGTATTCTTTTTTTTCTCATATATGTACATTCAGGGGACCTTCCATAATTCCACTCCCATGTATCATAGCGGTCTTTCTTTAATTTTTCTATTTCTGCTATTTCTTTTTCATTAAATATATATTCCTCTGAATCCAAATCTTTCGTTATTTCCCTAATCAGAATCTCCTTGAACTGTTCGATTGATATTGGTAAATTCAGATATTCTGATATATTGGTCACCCTGCTTCTCACAGATTTAATGCCTTTGGATTCGAGCTTTCCGTCATCTACAGTCAATACTTTGTTCACCATGTCAAGATTTGATGAAAACATTATGGTCCCATGGTGCATTACCCGACCTGCTTTTATGTACTGCGAATTACCTGAAAACTTCCTGCCGTCTATAGTTATATCGTTACGACCGTTAATCTCCGCTTTTATCCCGATGCCATCAAGACATCTTACTATCGGTTCACAGAAAAAGGAAAAGTTAATTTTATCCATATCTGCTGCATCTGCTATAAATGTAAAATTGATATTACCTAGGTCGTGATATACAGCTCCTCCTCCGGATAGTCTCCTGACAACCTTAATTCCGTTTTCCTTTACGGCTTTTTCATTTATTTCGAAAATTGTGTTTTGATATTTACCAATTATTATCGCATTGTCATTCTGCCAAAGCATAAAATAAGTTCTGTCTTTAGGCAGATCTTCGAATATATATTCCTCTGCAGCAAGATTAAACGCAGGATCCGTTGTTTTTAAATTTAAATAAGTTAACTTTTTCATGTATATCTCCTGTATGGATATTGGAAATTTTAACTATAATAATTAATCTGGCAGTGGTTTCATTTTCCATTGCATGATATAATTAAAAGTTAGATACTAGATTTTTAGGAGTTGTTATGAAAGCTGTAGTTTCGGTAATAGGTAAGGATATGGTTGGAATACTTGCAAAAGTTGCAAGTGCATGTGCTGCAAGAAATGCAAATGTCAGCGAGGTTACCCAGTCTGTTCTAGACGGATATTTCTGCATGGTTATGGTTATAGATATAGATAAAATGGAATGTGAAATTTCCGAAATGGAACAATATATAAAAGATGCCGTTCCTGAAATGGTTGTTCACGTCATGCATGAAGACATTTTCAATTCCATGCACAGAATATAATCTTTATTCGGGAGAAATGCAATGTTAAACATGAGCGATATCATGGAAACCATTTCCATGATTCAAAACGAAAACCTTGATATTCGCACTATCACCATGGGAATTTCTCTTCTTGACTGTGCCGATTCAGATATTGATAAATCATGTGAAAAGATATACCGCAAAATCTGTTCCCGCGCCCAAAACCTTGTAAAAACTGGTGAAGATATAGAAAAGAAATACGGAATTCCCATTGTCAATAAAAGGATATCCGTAACACCAATATCCATGCTCGCAGCAGTATCCGGTGGAGATATTGTCAAATATGCCAGAACCCTCGACAAAGCTGCAAAAAGCGTAGGTGTAAATTTTATAGGTGGATACAGTGCTCTCGTCCAGAAAGGCTTTGCCTCCGGAGATAAGGAACTGATATTATCTATTCCTCAGGCCTTATCTGAAACCGACCTCGTCTGTTCATCTGTAAATATCGGCTCAACCAAAGCCGGCATAAACATGGATGCTGTTGCTCTTATGGGCAAAGTAATACTGCAGTCTGCCGAGCTTACAAAAGATAAAAACTGTATCGGCAGTGCAAAACTTGTCGTTTTCTGCAATGCCGTTGAAGACAATCCGTTTATGGCAGGCGCCTTTCATGGTGTCGGAGAAGCTGACTGCGTTATAAATGTTGGTGTCTCGGGGCCGGGTGTTGTACGCGCAGCACTTGAAAAACTCCCAAAAGACGCCCCGCTTAACGAGGTTGCCGAGCTTATTAAAAAAACCGCATTTAAGATTACAAGGATGGGTCAGCTTGTCGGCCAGGAAGCTTCCAAAACTCTTGGCGTTCCGTTCGGTATCGTGGATTTGTCCCTTGCTCCGACTCCTGCTGTCGGTGATTCTGTTGCGCACATATTGGAAGAAATAGGTCTGGAGCAATGCGGAACACATGGAACAACCGCAGCCCTTGCCATGCTAAATGATGCCGTTAAAAAAGGCGGAGTCATGGCATCATCTGCAGTTGGCGGTCTTTCCGGCGCATTTATTCCTGTTTCTGAAGATGCCGGTATGATAGAAGCTGCAAAGTCTGGGTGTCTCTGTATAGATAAACTCGAGGCAATGACGGCCGTATGCTCTGTAGGACTTGATATGATAGTCATACCCGGCGATACACCTGCCGATACAATATCCGCAATTATTGCAGATGAAGCCGCAATAGGCATGATAAATTCAAAAACAACTGCTGTAAGAGTAATTCCCGCTATAGGTATGTCAGAAGGCGAACTCGACTTTGGAGGTCTTCTGGGGCGCGGTCCTATTATGCCGTTAAACAAAAAATCTTCTTCTGTTCTGATAAACCGTGGTGGCAGAATTCCCGCACCTATACAGAGTCTTAAAAACTGATATTGCGGAAAATTATTTTAAGGGAGTCATCGATGTTTATGTCTTTTTATCATAAACATCGTCAAATACTATGAAAAAAGCCGATATTATTCTGATAATCGCACTTTTAGTACTTTCCGGAATTTTATATTTCATTTTTTTCAGTGGAGAAGTGGGTGCAGTTGCCATCGTCTCTGTCAACGGCGAGGATGTCGCATCCTATCCGCTTTCCGTCAACGGCACATATGAACTAAACGGTGGTACAAATGTCCTTGTAATAGAAAATGGAGAAGCATATCTTTCTTATGCAGATTGTCCTGATAAGCTATGTGTTAAAAGTGGCAGAATCAGCAAAACCGGTCAAAGCATCACATGCCTTCCTAATAAACTCAACATACGAGTGGCAGGAGCTGAAAATACAGAGTATGATATTCTTGTAGGTTAATTTTATGGGTAATAGTTTCTCATCAAAAAAAATTGCATTTCTGTCAGCCGGTATCGCACTGGCTATGATTTTATCCTTTATTGAAAGCCAGCTTCCTTCATTTGTCGCAATTCCCGGTGTCAAAATCGGTCTTGCCAATATTGTTGTTATTTTTGCGCTCTACAGATTGGGGATAAAGGATGCTATTATAATTTCTCTCATCCGCGTCTTTTTAGTATCGGTTCTTTTTGGTAATATCATGAGCCTGTGGTATTCCCTTGCAGGAGCATTCCTCAGTCTTGTCGGAATGATAATCCTTAAAAACATAAAAGCTTTTTCATATATTGCAGTTTCTGTGATAGGCGGTGTTCTTCACAATCTCGGACAAATTGCTATGGCATGCATTATTCTTGAAACTTCTCTTATTCAGTACTATGCCCCATTTCTTATAATTTCTGGAACCATTGCCGGAATTGTCACAGGTCTCGCTGCATCAATAATGATTAAGCGGATAGATATAAAGGTTAACTGAGCCTATCTACATTTCTTTTCTCTGTTACCTGCGTTTTATTTTTAGAAAGGATTTTGCCTTAAAGTCAACAACCCACGACTTAAGTCGCGGGCTTGTAAGAGAGCTATTATCTAGCAATATACAAGTCTGATGTTGACTAGCCTAAGTTCTTTGAGAACTACGTTACCTACAAATATATAGGCACCTACGGACGTAATACCTAATCTGTAGCTCTGCGGCTTGTGATTAAACAGTTCTGTTGGGTAGGAACAGTGTTGCAAGTATTTAAAACTGTAGGATAACATTGGCGAAGGTATTCAACAGAGGTTTAACCTCTGAATTAGTGATTAAATTCACAGAAAAGGAGCGCCTATTATGGTATATGTACTAAGTAAAGACGGACAACCGCTTATGCCTACTAATAGGCATGGTAAAGTCAGACATCTTCTCAAAGAGGGAAAAGCAAAAGTAGTTAA
>R06__coassemble_343_pt1 | contig 17424 bp, 4 predicted proteins | sample R06__metabat2_high_PE_044 | metagenome-assembled genome bin R06
TCCAAAAGCTCTGCCGATTGTAAAGTTGTTGCTTTCAACATAGCTAAATCCTCCTTATTTGTAGATATCATCACATCTTGCTTTTTGTTGCTTCTAAATTTAATTTTTAAGGATTATTTTTTAACCTGCATTGCTTTGAACATATGAGCTTATTACATCTCTCATTTTTTCAAGAAACAACTCATATTCCATGGGCTCCGTCTCCTCGTCTGCTGCTGCATGGCTTTTAGCATCATGTCCATTAATGTCTACACCCAGCACACTGTCACTCTTAAGATTTAATTCCATGGAATTTTCATCAGCAACATCTGCATAATCTTCGTCATATTCTTCATAGTAATTCGAATCAGCATAGATTACAACAGATTTATCCTCATCTACCTCTTCATAAAGAAGCACATTGAAAACTCCGCTTGCATATATAACGAACGCTGACATCACCGTATAGTTTCCGTCTGCATCTACTCTGTAGATACTGAGCGAATCTCCGTCTCTGCAGTCTACTGTGTAATACACGTCCTTGTTATCCGTATCGCTTTTTGCAAGTACGAATGTATCAACTCCGGTTGTTTCATCTGTAATCTTCTTATACTCAAGTAAAGTCGTTGCATCAACAAAGTCCTCAAGCGTAGACTGACTGTTTACATCCTCATCTACAACGAAATAAATAACTTCGGGTCTTTCCTTAACGTCTGCAAGCCATGTTGTGCTGAGTTCATCAAGGTAAAGAGCAATTACTCCATAAGGATTAACTTTTATTACACGATTAATAATATCTATAATCAATCCATAATTATGGAGATGAATTAAAGTGCTGCTTGCATCATCAAACTTTCTCGTTCCGTATGAGGCAACTATCGCATTGTTATTGAAGCAAGAGTCTTTTATATCTATCCCCTGCTCGGAATTATCTGAAGATTCTTTAACTCCTCTTAAAATATTATTCTTAATTATAGTTACAATATCACTAACCTTCATTTCCGGATTAAGTTTAAATATTGCGGTATTCGCAGAAGATAATACATTTGTCTCAACTACATTGACATTTGTTCCTTTAGCTCTCGGCATAGTTGCATCGAACTTTTCAAATCCATTAATTACACGATCTGTGCTAAGAGTTGTACCGGACATCGTTCCTGAATATGCATATAAAGTTTTATAGAAGTTTGCAAAAGGTCCTGAAAGAGTGGTCTTGTGATTTATCTTGGATGTTGCCTTGGATGATTTGCTTATTGAACCTGACGAGTTAGTTGCAGATGCGCGGAATGCTCCGGATACAGCATCTTCGCTAGAATAAATGTCCTTCTCTTTAGCATTTACAGTCGCTGTATTATTTCCGCATGCACTGTTTTCAACATTTACAGTATTGGAAGATACAACTGTAATATCCGATAAAACTCCTACTCCGCTTCCACTTGCAGATGTTGAGAGAATATTGGTTTTATTAACGCCCTGGTCCACATTAACGCCATTGGCAGCTGTAATGTCGGAATTGTCCGCCATATTGATATTGTTTTTAAAATTCTCGGTATTATCAGCCTTTGCAGTATTTATACCGGCAAACTGACTAATTACAATCTTGGCATCTGCATTAAGAGTTGTAGCGCCCGCTGACTGTGTTATATCGACGCTGTTACCGTTTAAAGAAGAACCGGTGCAGAGATTAATATTGTTGGTGTTATTAAGAGTGTTGTGCGCCTCAATTGTAGTGCTTCCAATTCCCTGGAATGCTGCAGTATTTCCGCTTGAAGTGCTCTTCATAAATGCCTTTGAGTTGTCCTGAACAATCTCAATTGCCTTTGCAGCTGTCAGCTTTGCATTATTCTTAACATCGAGATTATTGGTATGAGTATCGGTATTGAAAGCCTTTGCGCTGTCTACACCAATAAACTTAAATGATGTGTCGTAGTTTGTAATAGCAGAAGCTGTTGTCGCTGAGTCCATATTGATCTTTATGCTGCCGCCGCTAGATTCAAGATTTGAATCCTCTTCAACAGAAATACCGTTTTCACTTGTAACTGTCATATTACCCTGCATCTTGGTAATATCAAGGATTATCCCGGTCGATGACTGGTCTGCAATTGACTGCCCTCCGCTTGAAGTCTTTGCATTTAATGAAAGATCTCCGCCCGATGTAAAGGAGCTTCCCTTACCAAGGGTTATTACAGACTTATAGTTCTGCGTAACAGGAACTTCCGTATACTTTGCAGTACCAAGAGAATATGCCGTGCCTTCAGATGAAAGTGATGAGGACGCAGAACCGCTATTTGATACCGTCATTGCTGCCGTTTTTTTCGCATTTTCAATAACAGTTCCTTCGCCTACATTAATAAGTGCTTCATTTTGTTTAATTGTTGCCTTTATTGTGCTCTTGTCAACATCTAAAAGGGCAAATCCGCCGGGAGTTGAACCCTTCGATGCAAGATCTGCAGAGTCAATTCTGCTTTCAACATTAAGGCCGTTTTCTGTATGAAGCTTTTCAAGATTAATGTTAATCTCAGCTTTGTCGTTATCTTCGCTTTCAGCTAAAAGTGAACCTGCTGTTATAAGACTTACATTTGTGGAAACTGTTCTTGAAAATGCCTTTGTCTCGCCGTTTCCTACAGCTTCTATGTTGGCACTGCCTGCATTTATCGTGCCGGTTCCTTTGCCGATTATAACGCTTGATAAGTGCTTTGAATTTGCAACAGCTTTATTGACATCAGCACTTACAAGTGAAACTGCAAGGCTCTTATCATCAGAACCGCCGGATGGGGCAACATCTGCAATCGTGTAGCTGCCATCTGGTAAAATGTCAGCTTTGACAGTAAGCTTTCCGCCGATTGTGTAGCTTACAGGTGTAAGTTCAGATACAATTTGCATATTGCTGTTTGCAAATGCCTGGTTTGCTGCAACTTTTAAGCCTCCGACAGATACCTTTGCGGTTTCTCCAACAGATTGTGACTTTGAAGTGCCTGTGCTTTCAACTGTCATATCGCCATTTACAGATAAATTGCCGCCGTTTACAGAAGATTTAACTATGAGATTTACATCACTTGTTGATGTATTTACGTTTTTACCTATAAGCACTGCATCTACAGGCGTTCCGCCGCTTTGGGAAACTGCTGAATCAGCTCTTCCCAGTGCATCTGCCTTAACGCTTAGCGAGCTTAGAGATGCCTTATTTGAAGGAGTATAGTATGCATCAACCTCGCCTGAAGTTTCGGCACTTACAGACGTTGAATTGATTACAAGAATTCCAACGCTTGATGGACAAGATACTTTAGATTCTGTCTCGCTTCCGCCGTATGCAGATACTAAAACATCATATCCTTCAATGTCTGTATCTTCTATATATGCCTTTGTAATACTGTTAGTTGTAGCTTTAGCTTCATTTGCCCTTGCTGAAATCAGCGAAACTGAAATGCTATTGTCTTTTGCGCCATTTGAACCTACTGTTGCGCTTGTCGGATCGCTTGAATTTTTATTTGTTGTGGCCTCAACTGCAATCTTTGCGCCGCTCGCTGTTTCTTTAAATGCCGACGGGTCGATCATCGCAATATTTTTAAGACTGTTAGTGGCCTTAGATAGATTTGCAGCAATCTTGATGCCGTCAACGCTTACAGACGTTGTTCCTATATGGGCTTTGGCATTATTTAGTTCAACTGCAGCCTTTACAGAGATATTTTTAATTTCTGCTTTGCTGTCTTTGATGTATGCTGTGTTTTCGCATCTTTCATCAGCTTCAGCTACATTAACCTCCAAAGATGCAAGTGAGCCTGAACCGTACGTGCTGCTGCCTGAATTTGCGCTTGCTCTTGCTGCATTCATCTGAGACAGCACTTCAAGAGAGTTTGCTGACATGTTGAAGTTTTCAACATAAGCACTGTTCTTAGATACATCCTGAGAAACTGCTGCAATAACACCAAAGCCTGCAATAGATGCATCAAAGCCTGTCTTTTCATCTGTGCCGCTTCCGCCATCTGCCAGAGCAACTGAATGGGAAACTGCCTTTACAGATACAGCATCTGCTTTTTTATTATCTGATGATTCTGTATTTTTAATAAACGCGGAATTTTCAGAATAATTCTTTGCAATTATTACATTTACCTTTACGCCGATTCCTTCAACTCCGCTTCCCTGCGCGCTGCCTAAATAGCTTGCTTCGCTGTCGGCAGATGAGCCGTTATTGTGGTTAAGATAGCTCTCAACGCATATATTCCCAACATCAGATGAAAGCTTAATATCTGAAATTGATGCGCTCTGCTTTACTTTATTAATGCTCTCTATAACATTGTCGCCTATCTTTACAATTCCGCCAAAGACGGTTGCCGGCTTATCAAGTACAGCGCTTGATGTTGCAGAGCCCATTGCCTTTACGCATAGTTTTCCGCCCTTTAGTGCTGAACTGTTTCCATTAATGCTGCTTATCGCCTCAGTTGTATTCTTTGAAATTATAACGTTTGCTTTAAGTGAAGTAACTGCGCCTTCAGCATTTGCAAAGCCGCCCGTTGCACCTTGCATGTAAGATGCGCATCTTGAAACATAATCGTTTGTAAAGGACATATCTGCCGATGAGTCTGCGCTGCCGTTTAGCACTGCATTTGTAAGATATTTACCTTGGTTATAAGCAAGAGCTACGTTTGCGCCGATTCCCACAAGATTGAGATCTGTGTTTTTAAGTTCTGCCTTTACATTTGTTCCGCCGTTATTTTCACATTTAACTGACTTTGCGGCATTTTGCATATTAAGATCAACAATGCTTTGAGATACGTTCTTTGCAAAGGCTACATTTGCACCGATTGATGCAAGTGATGCTGAGAAAATATCTCCATAAGCATATGCATGCTGGGCAAATCTATGCTCTTCATCTTCAATATGGTTAACGTAGGAATAAATCTCTATTTTTTCAATTGATGTATCTGCCGAGCTTTTTGATGTGTAGCTTAGAAGTGCTATAGGAACTCCGCTTGCGGCATTTGCAAGAGAGACGCTCAATGCGTTCACATATGCTCTGGATGTCGGATTTCCAAGGGTCTTTACAACTGCAGTTCCTGAAACCTTCAAATTGCCAGTATCTTTAAGTGAGGCAGTTGTTTTGGAACTATTCTTAGAAACAGCAACATTTATTGATGCCGTTGTTCCGCCCGCTGCTCCTGCATATACTTGAGCGCGAGATGAAAGGTCTGAACCAACTTCTGTCTCTCCATAGCCTGCTGCACCAGATATCAGTCTTAAATTCTCTACATTTATATTTTTAAATTCTTCTGCCGAAACTGCATTTTCGCAGGCTAACTCTGAGTATGCAACGCTTATTCCAAGTGAGCCGATTCCTCCACTTATTGAAAGCATATTGGCATCGCTTATTGCGTCAAGGGATGACATGAGATTCAGCTCTTTTGCGATAACTTCGGTATTTTCCCCAAGATGAGTATTTGCCTTAGCTTTATTAAATGACAAAAGGACATTTACTCCGCCTGCAATGCCGCCAACATTTGCACATGTTACGCTTGAGCATGCATTTGCACCTCTTAAATCCGTTACAAGGTATGCAATCGTTTCGCTTCCATCTATCTTACCAAGAAGAGCTGTCTCGACATCTGATTTAAGTATAGTAAGAGCTACTGAAGCACTTGCTGCAACTGCGCCGCCGCCAACTACTGTAATCTCCGCTTTTGCATCATCTTTAAGCATGAGGTTTTCAAGTGTCAGCTCTTTTGCGCCTTTAACTTCGGCATTTTCTCCAATTATTGCCTTTATGGTGCGCTTATCTGATGCATAAGCAAATGCTGCATTTGCAGATACTGCACCTGCGCCGACATTGGCAGCTTTTGCGCTTAAAGTGCTTGTTGTATCAGTTACTATATAAATTCTTGTAAAGCCGTCAAGGAGTGCCTGTTTTGAAGCGCTTCCATCAAGTCTTGCAATGACAGTTTCATCACTCATTGCAACTGCAGCAGATGCGCCGACTGCGACGGCTGCACCGCTTACAGCTAGAACTTCACAAGATACATTCGGGAAATAGCTGTATGCATATACATTTACTATATCTTCTGTCTCTTCATTTGTAAGCTTTGTAATTCTTCCCTGAATCTGGGCAATGCTTACATTATCTATATGAAGCACTGCAACGGCTGCACTGACACCTGCAATACCGGCAAATGTTGCAACGCCTCCGCGGACCTTTATTTCGCCATTATCAGTATTTGCAGTTTTTGAAATTACATTTACTTTATCAGCTTTTATGTCTGCATTATTTCCGATAGCCGCATTTACATTTGTGTGAAGTACTGCAACTGATGCGCCGACTCCAACACCTGCAACACCGCCTCCTGCAATCTCAACTGAGAGAATCTCAGCATCAATTAAGTCGTATGCATTTACGTTTATTTCCTTAGCGTTTACTTTGCAGTTATCTATTATTGCGGCAACTGAGCAGACAGGTGCATTTTCATATGTATAGGAACCGCTGTAATTGCCTGCACTCTTTATTGATTCATTATCATTTAAAAGTGCATTTTCTCCTCTTAATGTATCCTTTTCAGATGCACTGTCAGATGCAGCATCCAAGGTATAGTCATTGTCACCGGATGTAATGCCTTCAGGAATAATATTTTCGGCATCTTTTATTTCAATACCTGTTCCTATATCCGAACTTCCGTTAGATTTTATGCTGTCAAAGGTATTTTTAAGTGATGATCCATCTTTAAAGTAGCCGTTTCTTTCGGCAAATTTATTGCCGTTTGACATGCATTTTAAAAGGGTGCCTGGGTCAAATGTCTTGGAAGTATCATTTGCTGTATCCAATCTTCCGTATGTGAGCATTTTGTAAGCATCATCGGAAAGTGATGAACCGGACACTAAAACTGCAACGTTTACAGATACTCCGGCTGTGAGGCCAATTGAGATTGAACCTATCTTATTGTCAATATCTCTATTGCTCTCACTTATTACATTTAAAGTCTTTGCAATAATTTCGCTTTGTTCGTTATCGCTATTAGACCCGACTGCAGCATTTGTCTCGCTCTTTTCTACAGCTACAACCGCTGCAACACCGACACCTGCCGTGCCGCCGGCTGCAACCATTGTAAGGGTATCGAGTGAGTAATTATTCTTTGCATTTACATTTAAAATTGTATTTTCAATATCCCCTTTAAGGTTTCCTGTAAATGCTGCATTGACTTTTGATGAATCTACAATTACATCAACTGTACCTGCAACACCTGCTGTGCCGGCAACAGCTGCGCCTGCATTTATGAGATGGTTTTTCTCATTGGAAACTGCCTGAACCGTGACATTTCTGCCATCGACATTTGCACCAAGTACTGCATTTACCTCCCCATCATATGTAACTACTGTTACAATCGGTGCAACTGCGGCCGTGCCTGCAGCAGCTACAGTAAATGCATAGTTATTAAGTTCGGTATTTTTTGAAACTATCAGCGCATCATCTTTTATATCGTTTTTAAATGTTCCGCCAATATATGCATTTATATTATCAGATATATTTTCAACGAGTACTCCCGCTTGAACGGCAGCAGTTGATGTGCCTCCTGCTGCAACTATGAATGTTGAGATAATATCATTTGATGAGATATTTCCATCGAGCGATGCGTATCTGTAAATTTCAAAGTGCCTGTCATCAGCTCCGCCAAAGAAAGCTCCATCTGACATTGTGACATTAATGTCTCTTTCCTTTACAAATACAACGACTGCCGGACCGATTGATGCAGTTCCTGCAGATACTGAAAGTGAACCTGCAACTATATTTGCGCATCCGTTTCCTGAAACATTAAATTTTACGGAATTTACAAGGCCTTTAATATTTCCGGCATTGACTGTAATTGTATCTTTTGTAACGGCTGTTATAACTGCGCCCTGTACGGAGTTACTTACAGATCCGCCAACAGATGCCGATACCATCAAAACAGAGCTTTCGCCATTTGCATTATATATAAGTGCGCCGTATGCACGTACATAGCTGACTTTTCCATTAAGTTCTGATGTATCAACACCTATGTCGTTATCATTTACAAGCACCGTAACACAAGCGCCTATTCCGACAGAGCCTAAAGATACATCCATAGTTCCTGCTATTGCATATACCTTATTTATAATATCTGCATTGAAGATTACCTCGCCAAGCTGCAGATATTCCTTGTCGTTTGCATAAGCTTTGGCTGTAATACCCTTTGCTGAGATTTTGGCTGTGTTTTCGGCGTAAACTACGAGCACTGAGCCTTCACAAGCTACTCCTCCGCCGACTGTAGCCCCTGCTACGACAGTTACAACATTTTCACTGCCGTAAGCAGTGATATTTATATCTCCGCTGTTTGCGCTGAGGCTTGCACCATCTAAGTTAACAGTTATTTCGCGCTTTAATACATTAACGCCAACTGCCGCGCCTACTCCTGTGCCGCTTGCAGATGCTGTAATATTTGCATTTATACTTGCATTTAAGATATTTGAATTATTTTGTGCGCGAACTACAGTATTTCCGCTCTTATCCTGGTTGTCTGAAAGAAGAACAGCGCCGTTTGCATTAACTGTATTCTTGCTCGAATCTACAATAATATTTACAACACCGGATACATTAACTTCGCTCTTTGCAGCACTTGCAGATGCCACAACAACTGTTAAGTTGCGCTCTGAATCTGCATGAATTGAAATTACGTCATAAACCTTATACTTTTCGCTTACATTGGCCTCTTTTTCAAGCTCTTCGGGAGTTTTCTGTGAGGTAAGTTCAATGCTTAAAAGCTTAAGTATTTTCTCCTCTTCCTCTGTAAGCGGAGGATCTCTTTTTAGTATAACGTTCTCGATGTAGTTTGCAGCATTTGTAAGTCCGATTCCGTCAACACTTACTCTTGTGCTTGATGCATCTACCTTGCATACAGATTCATCTATGATGACAGCAACCGAGCCGCCTGCAGAAACTTTTGAATTGTTAACATCTGGAGTAAGCGTAAATACTACAAGGTTTTTATCGTTTTCGCATCCTACGTTTGCAATAATTCCTGTGTGGTATTTATTTTCTCCGGGGTTTCCTATTTTTGATGTGACAGTAGCGCTTGAAACTATAACGTCAATAGTTGCTGCAACTGCAGCTGTTGACTCAGAGCCCACATTTCCGACAGCTGTCAGAGTATAGACCTCAGTTTCACCGCAAAGGGATGCAACAATATCTATTATTCCTTCACATTTTATAAGTGCTCCGTCTGCAAGGATGGCAGATACCGTCTCATTTTCCTTTACAAATGCAATCGTTGCACCAACTGCTGTGCTTGCCCTCGATAGCTGCATGCTTCCTGCAATGACCCTTGTCTGGCTGTCATCGAATGCATCTATTATTACGTTGCCTTTTGTTATGTTATTTCCATTTGCCTCGGCAATGAGAGTTGTAGATTTTCCAACAGCTGCCTCAGTTTCATCGTTCATAACTGCAACTGCAATTGCGCCGGCAATGCCTGCTAAGCCCTTGGACTTTGAAGAAACGCCGATTGAGCATACCTCAATATATGTATCGACCTTTCCTCTTGCCTCATTTATATCACTCAAAGCACTTTCCAAAAGTTCTCTTGAAAGGTAAGTTTTGGTATTTGTGCCTTTTGTATCTACAGTAACTATCTTGCTTGCTTCATTCTTTATATTTAGTCCGCTTACAGATGCACTTACTTCGCTCTTTGTGTCGCTTGTGCCTTCATTGCCGTAATCTGCTGTGCCCGATGTTGCTTCTATTTCAAGATCGCCCAAGCCCTCTTCATCAGATGCACTGGATAAATTAGATGCAAATACGACAATATCGCTTGCATAAATATATGCATTTTCGCCTATCGTTGCTTTGGTTTCTTTATTTGATGTAAGTACGCCGACTGAAAATGCAAAGCAGAGATTAGATGAGGATATGGAAGGCGCATCTGTTACAAGCTGCTCTCTTGACAGCTCTGCAGCAGATACTGTTACATAGCCGCAGGCCCTGTCATTATTGGCCATGACTTTAACGTTATCCAATAGCTTTGCAATTGTTTTAGTGTTTGAAACAGTAACTGCTATTGCGCCGGATGCAGATACTTCGCCATTTGATACCGCTCCCGCTGTTGCTTTATTGGATATCTTATCTGAAGATGCATCATCAAGGTTTTTATAAACTCTCGATGTTATGCCAACGTTCCGTTTGGCACCCGTTATAATGTCGCCTGAAACTACAGTTTCAGCTTCGTTATTATCTACGCTTACTGCAATTGCAATAGCAATTGTTCTTGCCTTGGTATCTGTTCCAATTGAAATTGCAGATGCATCGGCGTTGTTCTGAGCATCATCTTCAACAGTTGATGAAAGATTAACTCCGCCTTCTGTTTCAATTGCAGATAATGTTTTAGCCTTAGCTGCGTGCTTTGCAACAGTTACAGCGATAGATGCTGCAACCTGAACGCTCTCAGCATCTTTATTGGCACTTGCGTTGTTTTTATCTTTATCTGAATCAGTCTTGGACTGGGCATTATTTGATTCACTGTTTGCCTTCTCAGTTGCCTTATCTACATCATCAGATGACGGCACCTTAACATCTTTTGCTCTCATGACGTTGCTTGAAAACGGCAGGAGATATGATGCAACTTTGCTGTCTGATGTAAGCCTTTTAATAAGGGATAAAACGAGCGTGTTATTTGAGTTATATCTGAGCTTTCCGCTTAAGATGTTATCAAAAGCTGAGCCGTTTACAAATGACTCAATTTCTTCTGCATAGCTTATTGCATTTCCTATCTGCCCGAGCATCTTTTTGTACTTTGCAACAAGGCGTGTAACATCAGAACCGACTGCTGTTGCCTCAGACAGAGCCTTTTCAGTGACCTTTGACTCTGAAATTACTTCAACGGATTTATGTGACGCAGCATCATCTTCGCTTTCATAGTCATCGCCGCTTACCTTAAGTAAGCATGCAATTTCAGATGAAATATCTGATGTGTTTATATTTACAGCAACTGTTGCACCGACTGCTGCCGTCTCTCCGCTTGCAGAGCCTTTAGCGCTTGTAGATATAGTGCTTGTCTCTTTTGTATAGACTCTTGCGCTCTTTGAGCGGATCTTGTTTGTGTAATTTGAAGCTTTTGCGGTATCAAGCTTTGCAGTAACGACTGTGTCAATTGCATTTACTGCAACGGCTGCATCTATTGCAATAGTTGAGCTGCTGTAGCTTATATCTGAAAGCTTGCTCTCAGCTTCAAAGAGACGGTCAAAGGGATCTTTTCCGCTTTGAGCATCTGTAACTTCGGTATGTGTATCTTCTGCCCCGATTACTAATGCGCCGAGATTAGTTTCGGCGCTATCGGGAATTATAACTATAGCTAAGGTATCATTATTTCCGTAAACAAGTGCAAAGCTTGCTCCTACTCCAACGCCTGACTCAGAGCCCGATGTTACGCTTGTGCCTGATGCCATGGTAGATACTTCGCTCATCTTTATTGCCTGAACTGTTGTGGATAAAGCTGAATACTGGTCTGTATCTGCCTTATTAATCTTTGCAGTGTGGGAAATATTTAATACATTGATTGCAATTGCTCCGGCAATATCTGTTCCTTTGCATGTTGCAGATGCTGTAGCTACAGCTTTATAGACATCACCTGTCTTTTTATCATCGCTCGTCTTTATAATGGTTGAAGATATTACGCTGACATCTCCGCCTTTGAAGTTTCCTTTGCCGAAATATGCAGTATTATCCTTATTTACTATATTTATAGAAACTGCAGCTCCGACGGCATTATTGCCTTCAGTTTTAGTGGAAGTTGATGCCGAGCCTCGAGATACAACGGATGCTGAAGTTGAGTCATATGATGTAACTTCCAAGCCTTTATTATCTGTTGATACCTGTATAATTTCAGAGTTATCCGAAACCTTTGCAAGGGTATCAAGGTTTTGAATATTGAGTCCGAAAGCTGCAGCGACTGCAAGGCTTCCCTCAGTTGTCTGGGCAAGCTGACGGTTTGTTACCTGCTCTGCAATTTCCTTTGTGTCGTTGGCAGAAGATGAGTTTTTATCTGCAGCACTTACGCCTGCAGCTATTATTGCATCAGCCTGCTTATCTGCCTGCCCTTTTGATCCGTCTGAAGGTGATGACTGTTCTTCACTTGTCTCACCCTTTTTTACAGTCTCTTTTTCCTTGGCTGTTGCGCCGGATGCTGAGCCTACAATATTTAAATCTGAATTGCTTGTATGTTTGCTCGAAACTGAAGTCTTTACGTTTTCTGAAATTAAGCTGTTTAAAATTGCCTCATTTTTCTCATTGATTATAGCTATGCCGAAGGCACCGTCTACGCTTTTGCCTCCGCCGTACGATGCAGCATTTGCAGTTAAAATATGCTCAGCTACGCTCAGAGCTGAAATTTTGACGTCATTTGCTGCAATTTCAAAATCTTCTATCTCGCCGCTTAATGTTAAAACGTTGAAAGTTCCAAGGTAAGCTTTTACATCAGAGCCGTAAATATTAAGAGCAATAACAGGAGATACAGCCGTCATGTCTGCAGCGCTTCCTGCTTTTGCATTAAGCTCAACTACATCACTGCCGTTATTTAAAATCTCGTTTGATGCAGATATTATGACAGCTTTAAAACCGTCAGATGAATAAATTATTCCGTCATCAATGAGAGCATTTACATCAAAGCCGTTTACTGCAACTGCAATTGCAGCACCGACTCCCGTTTCACCTGACTGAGATGAAATTCTCGATGCATCAGCAGAGGTTGAGAGCTCTTTAAGCTTATTTGAAGCTGTAACTTCAATCGATGACTTATCGTCTGTCGATGCATTTGTAAGGATTACTCCCTTTAATATTTTTGCATTTGTATTATATGAATCTACATTTACGGCAATTGCACCTGCATAGCCTTTTTCACCCTTTGAGTAGCCGGCTATTGCCTCAGTTGAACTAAGTGCGCTGTCATTTCCGCTTATAGCATTTAAATATATGTTCTTGGCAATTATATTTCCTGCTTTAATTAAGGCGTTGCTTTCATGATTTATTACAGATACCGCAACAGCTGCGCCTAAATTAAGCTTTTTGCCGCCTTCAGATTCGCTGTTTTCTTTTGCTTTTTCACTTGCCGCAATTGCGGTTCCGTCGGCTTTATTTTTAACGCTTGTGACGCAGTCAGAAGTAATTTTCAGAGTATCTCCGACACTAACCCTGCCGCAGTTTTCAATTACCGCATTTGAGTGATTTATTATAACGCTTGTACCAAGCGAGCCTGTTAACTGCTTGTCCGATGTCTTTTCATCAGATACTTTGATATCGGTCTCTTTAAAGGTTGCAGTTACTGTAACTTCGCCTCTTATATCCAAAGGAATTGTGAGTATATAATGTCCGTTTACATTTTTAGAAATTTCTACTGTTATCTCGCTGGCGCTATTATCATCTACTCCTGCTTTATACTTTGCAGTTAATTTATCCAGTGTAACATTTAAGCTAGATGGGTTTACTATAAGTCTTATTCTTTTGCCCGGTGCAACCTCGGATACTGCTTTTGAAGATGTCGTGCTCGCAGTAACTTCGCCGCAGGCATTTGTCATAAGACTTCCGTGCATGGTCTGATCGACTTTAAGTGAAAGCGAAACTTTTGTCTCGCCGTCTTTTGGCGAGCAGTTATAGTCCTCTTCAATTATTGAGGTCACATCACTTGAACCGGTTGTTGTATTTAAAATGTCAGATATTGAGTAGCCGTTTATGCTCTCTTTTTTGACATAATCTGCCTTTTTTGTATCTTTATAAAACGCATAAACCCTAAATGCCTTGACTGTCATCTGGTCTGATGTTGTAAAGTCATAGCATCCGGTTGTTTCGTTATATACAGCTTTTTCAAATGTGTAGCTGCTTGCGCCTGCTTTAAGATATCTTACAAGGACGGTATCTACATCATACTCAGAATCTACAGATATCTTGAGTACAGGTATGTCATTGCTGACAGTGGATACTGCGCTTACACTGCCTCTGTCTGCATTTTCGGTATTTGTATCGATTATTACGCTGTAGCCCTGATTTCTGAAGGTCTCTATTGCACTGTCGTAAAGTCCTGAAAGGATAGAGTGTTCCTTTATAATTGTATCAAGCCCTGTTGCTTCAAGGATTGAATTTATTAAGTCAAATCCCATTTTGCGGACAAAGCTGTTGACTGAAAATTCTGAGCTGCCTGTTGTATCCTTAATCTTGGACTCAGGCAGAGAGCAGACAGCATCGTCTGAGCTTATAACATTGGATTTTGAATCAAGCGTGAAATTGCCGTTTGTATTAACCTGAGAACTGCTTCCGGATATATTTGCATCAACATTTTGCACAACCACATTTACTGCAAAAAATGCACCTGATGAAGATGGATTTGATGTAGATGAATGTTTTGCTGTCGACTGGGCATCCGTCGTGCCATAAGCGCAAACTGTAATGTCTTTATTTTCTCCGTATGTCCAGAGTGTTGCATTTTCAAGTTCTGCATAGACATTATTTACTATGACATTTATAGCCGTAGATACAGGTATCGTGCACTGAGCGCAAAGCGCAGATGCTTTGACAGTACTTTCAGCCTTAATGTCTATATTTCCGCCGGTGGAAATTGCCTGGGCATTATCAAGCTTAATGCCTGTATTTTCAACGATTACATTTATTGCAACAGGTGCAATCGATGATTTCCTCTCGCTTCCGCTGTCATTGTAGCCGACAATGCAGTCCTGCTTGGCATCAATGGATATATTACCATCTGCTTGTAAAACTGAATTTTTTCCTATGTATATCTCGGCTTTTCCGACCTTTACATTTATCCCAAGATTAAGCGGGAACATGCCGCTTTGTGAAACTGTTGCACTAAGTGCAATGTCTCTTGCTGACACTATGCTTACATTATTTTTTACATTGATAACGGCGTCAGATACGACCTTTATAATTGAAGTTTTCGCAATCTCTTCGCCAAACTCTGTATTGTTAAATTCCTCAGTAACAGCATCTGTATCTCCGGCAAGTGCTTTTAATGCAACGTTACTGCCGGTAATATTCTTTAAAACATTTATTGTTTTGGCGGTTATTGAAATTGCAGAGTTTGCTGAGTCTATTTTGCTTATATTTACGGTATCTGCTGCCGTAACGCTTATCTGATCTCCGCCGTTTGAAATATTTGTAAGATTAACCTTTTTACCTGCGGCAGCAAGTGAGTTGCCGTCAAGATTTCCCGACATTGAAACTTCAGATGATTCTATTGCGTTAACTGTAAGTTTTCCGTTATTACCGCCGGTTGCCGCAACTGAGTATGAAACTTCACTGGTGCCATAGTATGTAATTTGTACTTCGCTCTTTTTATCCTCATCAAGCAGTATCTTGTCTGATGAAAGCACTACACTTATAAAGTTTATAATTGCATTGGAAATGCCTATTTCCCCGTTTTCAATTTCACTTCCGAAAGAATGTGCGCGGATTGTTAATGTAACTGGAGTATCCCCTTCTCCCTTTACAACAAATCCGCCTTCATATGTTTTATTTTCAAGAACTATCTCAGATTTAGCGTTCTTGATTGCATCATTTACTATATTTTGAAGCTCTTCGTTAATAACATCTGCATCATCAATTCCGTGTGTCACGGTAACTGTAGCATCTGCATTTACCGCATAATCTGATGAAAACTTTATTTCAAAATCTTTCGCATTTGCATCGTTTGCATCGCTTGATAGTAGTGATGTTACGATAAGTTCTTCACCATTTTCTGTCTGCTCATCATTTATCGCAGAAATTTCTTCACCATTCTGCTCAGTTTCAACTGCAGATGCTTCCTCATTTAAAGAATTATCTTCCTCGTCTTCGAAATTTTCCGCAGAAGTTTCCTGCAAGGCGTCCTTTTCATCCTCGCTGCTTTCCGGAATTTTGGATACCACATCTGTTGTTTTTTCTGCATCAGTTACAGTTACTTCTGTATCTGTCAGCTCCTCTGCAGATGCAAAGGGAGCACAGACAAGCACTAATAGAAGTAAAATTGATGCAACAAATGCTGTCCTTTTCAGATTTTTTCTTAGAGTTTTACTCATTTGGGGATACCTCCGCGGTACTTTTTAAGCAATTATAAATTTTAAAAATTAAGGCATATAACCATTTGTCAGTGTCAAAGTTTTTCTTTGGCATTGACAAATGGCTGTATTTTACTTTTCTCTGCCTACAAGCAATTATGTAATTGCTTGTAGGCAGAGATGTTTTTTCAGTCTTCTTCCATCGGAAGGTCTATTTCCTTGCCTCCGGATACCTGTTCAAGGTCACTATCGTTTATGCTTTCTTTGTCTCCGCATTTGCAGATGCATTTCTTTTCTTCCATTTTTATTCCTCCTCGTAATTTTTTCTTTTTAATCGGTCATCGGCAGAACTATATCGTCTCGTCGTCCACTGCCGTTTGTTTCATTTGTATTACTGCTTTGAAGTGCATTATTACCATTTGTAGTTTCTTCAGGATTTATAATTCCTATATCTCCGGAGTCTTCATCATCTGAGCTTTCGTTATTTCCTGAATTTGACGAATCAGATGAATAATATGTATATCCTGCCTTTTTAGCCTTTTTCGACTCTTCACTCTGCGTAGAATCTTCTTCATCATCAGATTCGATCTCTTTAAGTGAAGCTGTTTCTTCTTTTATCTTATAAAGAGTACTTTCGGCATCTTTTAAGGCCTGCTCTGCTTCATCTATTTCATCATCAAGCTCTTTAACTCTTTCAATTGAATAGGTAGTGAGGTCCAAAATATGGTCTAAGTACTTAAGGCCTGCAACATACAAGAAGGCAGCTGAGAACAAAAGGAAGAATATGATAAGAAGCTCAATTACGATGATTATGTTTTTTATGTCTTTTTTATCTTTATTTTTCATTCTTCACCAAAATCAATGTCGAGAGGTATAGGCTGATCGTCACCTGTTACAGTGCTTTCTTCACTTGAGGAGTTTCCTCCGTTTTGATAAGTCCACCACTGGGAATAGTCTGTATTATTTGTATCTTCTTTAGTTTCTGCTTCTGCTTCTTCCTTGGCTTTTTTTGCCTCTTCTTGTGCTTTTATAAAAGCTTCTTTTTCTTTCTTTGCCTCTTCTATTGCCTTATTTGCCTCATCTACGGCATTTTCAGCATTTTTTATAGCTTCATCTGCCTCTGCTTCTTTTTGAGTGATAGTTTCGGTAATAGCTACGAGTTTATCCAAGTATCCTCTGTTGCTTATTCCCAAAAATGAGCAGAAGAGAAGCAAAAGTATAATAATTACTGTCTCAATTATTATAATGACTGTTTTTTTATCCATTTAAAATTCTCCCTGTTCCATCATCTGCCCGGAAAATACTTTACAGGCAGATGATGGATTAATTTATCCCTCAATCATCGGAAGGTTTATAGGGTTATTGTGCTGTGAGTATTGGGTGTTGCTTTCATCATCCTCATAGACGGCATCTTCC